>JGI994J12354_10000590_pt1 | contig 35973 bp, 30 predicted proteins | sample IntmicLarv3ML3BL_FD_12354 | JGI IMG/M metagenome (IMG submission 12354) | reverse complement strand
TTATGGTATTGATGCTAAGATGTTCAAAGAAAATGACATCCATATTCATATTCCCGATGGGGCGGTGCCTAAAGACGGACCATCGGCAGGAATAACGATGGCAACAGCGATGCTCTCAGCATTGACAAACAAAGCAGTTAAAGCTGATGTGGCGATGACGGGTGAGATTACTTTGCGGGGACGAGTACTGCAAATTGGCGGTCTTAAAGAAAAGTTATTAGCAGCCAAAGTAGCAGGTATCAAAACTGTTTTAGTGCCAGTTAAGAACAAGCCAGAAGTAGCTGAAATTGAAGATGAAATAAAAGAAGGCTTAGAAATTATCTATGTTGAGATGATGGGTGATGTGTTATCACACGTATTTGTGTAGTAGGGAGAGGGTTCCAGCCCCATCTGAGAGACTTTGAACAGTAAGGAGAAATTATGATTATTAAAAATGTATCGCTTGATATTGTTTGTGGCGTGACTAGTACATTACCAGAAAATGAATGGCCCGAGGTGGCATTTGCGGGCAAATCAAATGTTGGTAAATCGTCGCTTATTAATGCGTTGATGAATAGAAAATCATTGGCGAGAACTAGTGCCCAACCCGGCAAAACGCAGACGATTAATTTTTATAACATTAACGATTGTATGTATTTGGTGGACTTGCCAGGATATGGCTATACAAGAATTGCCGTCTCTGTCAAAGAAAAATGGGGTAAGATGATTGAGCGCTATTTGCACAACTCCAAGGTATTAAAAGCGGTGTTTTTGTTGATTGATATCCGCCATGTTCCATCGACGAATGACAAGCAGATGTACGATTGGATTATTAGCAATGGCTATCAGCCGATTATTATTGCCACTAAAGTTGATAAGCTTAAGCGTAGTCAAGTAGGCAAGCATGTCAAACAAATAAAAACGGGACTAGATGTTGTTCCTGACACCCCAATAATCCCATTTTCAGCAACGAGCAAGCAAGGGCGAGAAGAAATATGGGAGATGATAGATTTATTTATAACGATGGCGAGGGACGGCGAAGATGGGCATAGTTGAAGCAAAAAACCTAATTTTTGAATATTCAAAAAACAGCGAGGATGGCGAGACTGTCGAGAAAAATAGAGCGATAGATGATATCTCTTTGGACATCAAAGAGGGGCAATTTATCGCTGTTTTGGGTCATAATGGCTCAGGCAAGTCAACGTTGGCAAAGCATATTAATGCTTTGCTATTGGCGAGTGCAGGAACCATTTATATTGATGCTATCAATCCGGCAAAAGAAAAAGATTTGTGGAAAATCCGTCAAAAGGCGGGCATGGTTTTCCAAAACCCAGACAATCAGATAATTGGCAATGTAGTTGAAGAAGACATCGGTTTTGGACCAGAAAATTTGGGCGTGCCAACAGAGGATATTTGGCGTCAAGTTGACGAAAGTATTACGGCTGTAGGGATGGGTATGTATCGTCAATCGCAACCTAGTCACCTCTCTGGCGGGCAAAAGCAAAGAGTGGCGATAGCAGGAGTACTAGCGATGCGTCCTAAGTGTATTGTCCTTGATGAGCCGACGGCAATGCTTGACCCTAACGGCCGTAAGGAAGTTCTTAAAACTATCATGAAGCTTAATCAAGAAGATGGGGTAACAGTTATTTTGATTACTCATTATATGGAGGAGGTTGTTTTTGCAGACCAAGTATTCGTAATGGACTCAGGAAGCTTGGTGATGCAAGGTGTGCCACGTGAAATTTTCTCACAGGTTGATAAACTAAAAGGATATCGCTTAGACGTACCACAGGTAACATTGCTGGCTCACGAGCTCAAATGTAGCGGTGTTGCCGTGCCAGAAGGGATTTTAACAGTCGAAGAATTGGTGGAGGCAATATGTCAATCAAACTAGAAAATGTAAATTACATATATAGCCCGGGAACGGCCTATGAAAGAGGGGCGTTAACGGACATTAATTTGGACATTTTGCAAGGTCAATTTGTTGGTATTATCGGTCATACGGGAAGTGGCAAATCGACGCTTGTTCAGCATTTTAATGGGTTAATTCGCGCCACTTCAGGTAAAGTGCTATTTGATGGGCAAGATATTTGGAGTGAAGGATATGTGCTAAAGGAATTGCGTAGTCAAGTTGGTTTGGTATTTCAATACCCAGAGCACCAACTATTTGAAACAGATGTGTTAAGCGACGTTTGCTTTGGACCAAAGAACCAAGGACTTTCAGAAGCAGAATGCAAGGAACGAGCGTATCAGGCCTTATCGCATGTCGGTTTAAAAGAAAAATATTTTGAACGCTCACCGTTTGAATTATCAGGTGGACAAAAACGTCGTGTAGCAATAGCGGGAGTTTTGGCTATGAACCCTAAAGTATTGGTGTTAGACGAGCCAACCGCTGGACTAGACCCGAAAGGGCGTGATGATATTTTAAATCAGATTAGTTTTTTGCATCAAGAGCGAGGCATCACAGTTATTTTGGTTTCACATAGCATGGAAGATATTGCGAAGTATGTTGAGCGAATTATTGTTATGAATGAGGGGCGTAAAGCATATGATGATACACCACAGGCGGTATTTTCGCACTATGAGGAACTGGAACAGATAGGATTAGCGGCGCCACAAATCACGTATATAATGAATGCGCTTAAAGAAAAAGGAATGGCAGTTGATACCACTGCGATTACAGTTGCAGAAGCAAAAGTAGAGATTTTAAAAGCATTAGGCAAGTAAAAAAGTAGAGATTTTAAAGGCATTAGACAAGTAAAATTAAGAAAGGTATAAAATGATTAGAGATATTACCATCGGACAATATTACCCGGCTAGTTCAATTTTACATAAGTTAGACCCGCGTGTTAAATTTGTTGGCGCAATGCTATTTGTCATTAGCCTTTTTATTTTACAAACATGGGCAGGATACGCTGTTGCAACGCTTTTTTTAGGCAGTTTAATTGTTATATCAAAAGTTCCGTTTGGGTTTATGATTAAGGGATTGCGAGCGATTTTAGTTATCATGATGTTCACCATGATTTTTAATATTTTATTTACACCAGGGGCAACGGTTTTATGGCGCTGGGGTATTATTAGAATTACGGTGGAAGGGCTAACGATTGCCGGCAAGATGATGCTTCGTTTGATATATTTGATATTGGGCTCATCGTTGATGACGCTGACAACTACACCAACACAATTAACTAGTGCATTGGAGCGATTGTTGCGCCCCTTAAATAAAATAAAAGTACCAGTTCATGAAATAGCGATGATGATGTCGATTGCCTTACGCTTTATTCCGATTTTATTAGAAGAGACAGACAAGATTATTAAGGCGCAGACGGCACGTGGTGCTGATTTTGAAAGTGGCGGATTGCTTAAGCGGGTCAAAAGTATGATACCGCTATTAGTGCCACTATTTGTATCGGCGTTTCGTCGGGCCGATGATTTAGCAATGGCGATGGAAGCTAGATGCTATCATGGCGGGCATGGCAGAACCCAGATGAAGCCCCTTATCTATCAACGAAGAGATATTTTGGGATATTTGATTTTGGGGCTATATTTAGCGGTTTGCGTTGCGGTTACATATGTTTGGAGGATTTAATGAAACGAGTAAAATTAGTAGTAGCATATGACGGAACGAACTATTGTGGTTGGCAAGTGCAAGACAATGGCGTGACTATTCAAGGGTTGCTAGACAAATATTTAAGCGAACTTCTACAAGAAGAGATTAAGACAATCGGTGCTAGTCGGACTGACTCAGGCGTACATGCGCTTGGCAATGTGGCGGTGTTTGATACTAATACGCAGATGCCGATTAACAAGATAGCGTTTGCCTTAAATGCGAGAATGCCAGAAGATATTAAAATTCAATCTTCAAAGGAAGTGGAGCTAGATTTTCATCCTCGTTTTAGAAAAACGGTTAAGACATATGAGTACCGCATTTTAAATCGGACATTTGCGGACCCGACTTGTCGATTGAATACATTTTTTTATTACGGTAATTTGGATTTTGAAGAAATGAAAAAAGCCGCTTCGTATTTGGTGGGAAATTATAATTTCAAAGGATTTTCAGCGGACAATCCGCAGACCAAAACGACGGTTAGAGAAGTTTTTGCTACGGAATTAAAAAAAGAAGGCGACGTTATTATATTTCGGATAACGGGCAATGGTTTTTTATATAACATGGTGCGGATTATCGTAGGGACCTTGCTAGAGATTGGGAAAGGTACATACAAAGCGGAGCGAATTAAGTTAATAATTAGAAAAAGAGACCGTTCATTGGCAGGGCCAACAGCAAGAGCGTTGGGCTTAACGTTGGTTAATATTGAATATCCGAAGGGCGATATCGCAAAAAGAAAGAAGCGATAGCAAAGAACTATATGACTAAACAGTAGCAAAATGATGAGTAAACCTTGATTTTGTTGTTGACACACGCGGGTGAGTATAATATAATTATTCAATGTGACGATGTGCGTAGATACGTAGCCAATGCCCCGGTAACAGTATCTTACATACACACTTAAGAAGTTCGCAGAACTTTTTGTGAAATTACATTAATTGAAATTAACAGGAGGAAAATCCATGAACACTTATATGGCTAATCCAGCTAATATTGAGAGAAAATGGTATGTTGTAGATGCTGATGGCGCTACACTAGGCCGTGTTTCATCTGAGATTGCTAAGGTACTAAGAGGTAAGAACAAACCAGAATTCACACCACATATTGACACTGGCGATTATGTAATCGTTGTCAATGCAAAAAACGTTAAAACTACTGGTAAGAAATTAGACCAGAAGATTTATTATCACCACTCTGAATATGTAGGTGGAATGAAAGAAACTACATTAAGAGAAATGTTAGCAAAGAAACCGGAAAAAGTTATTGAATTGGCTGTTAAAGGGATGCTTCCAAAAGGTCCACTAGGTAGACAGATGATTAAAAAACTTCACGTATACGCTGGTCCAGAGCATGATAACGCAGCTCAAAAACCAGAAGCGTTGACATTCTAAGGGGAGGTAAATGAAATTGGCTAGTGCAAAATATTACGGAACTGGTAGAAGAAAGAAATCGATTGCGAGAGTATACTTAACACCAGGTACAGGTAAAATTACAATCAATAAAAGAGATATCGACGAATACTTAGGTTTAGAGACCTTAAAAGTAATCGTTCGCCAACCACTTAAAGCGACGGAGACAGTTGATAAGTTCGACATGATGGTTAACGTTAAAGGTGGAGGATACACAGGACAAGCTGGTGCAATCAGACATGGTGTAGCAAGAGCATTGCTACAAGTAGATGCTGAATACAGACCAACACTTAAAAAAGCAGGCTTCCTAACACGTGACCCAAGAATGAAAGAACGTAAGAAATACGGACTTAAGGCAGCACGTAGAGCTCCTCAATTTTCAAAGAGATAAGCATAAGCAAAAAGACCTTAAAGTGTTTGGTTTTTGGGTAATAAGGATGTTCATAGTTACACGGCATAGTTCACACGGACTATGCCGTTTTTATGGGTTTATTTATTGCCTTTCGCAGATAACGTAAGTTTTATTATTAATTATAGTCTATACCAACAACCTAAAAACTTCCTCTGTCGCGTCCTTTAGATTTTGATAAGCACATCTTTTATCCATGGCTTCTTCTAGTGTGCAAACACCTCTTACCATCGGGAAAAAGGCGTCAATTCCTTTTTCATGGCAAATCTTGGCATCAGGTGCGATGCTTCCCGCAAAGGCAATTACTTTCTTGTCATATTTTTTGGCTAGACGAGCAACGCCGATAGGAGCTTTGCCCATGGAAGTTTGTTCATCTAAGCGCCCTTCGCCAGTGATAACATAATCGGCATCTTGGATTTTAGCTTCCAAGCCGGTTTCGTCCAAAATCAACTGAACGCCAGGTCCTAGCTGTGCGGGCAAAAATGTTAAAAAGGCAAAGCCTAACCCGCCCGCAGCGCCAGCGCCTTTGGCAAGTGAATTGGTGGTGTTCGTATGCGCTTCGACAACTTTTGCATACTTCGCCATCTTTTGGTCTAATATCTGGCAATCCTCTGGCGAGGCACCCTTTTGTGGTCCGAAAATATATGAAGCTCCGCGCTTTCCGCACAACGGATTGTCTACATCACAGGCCACTCTAAACTTACAATTCTTTAATTCTGGCAATACATTATCTTCCCTAATTTCGGCAATTTCATCTACCGTGCCACCAGTGGGATGAATAATTTCGCCACTGACATTATAAAAATCATAGCCCAAGGCATCTAACATTCCAGTTCCGCCGTCATTTGTGGCACTTCCACCAATTCCGACAATGAAATTGCGACACCCTTTTTTGATGGCATGTGCAATCATCTCGCCAACGCCATAAGTGGTGGTAGTATAAGGATTTCTTTCATTGTCATTAAGATGTGTAATCCCGGCCGCCATAGCCATTTCAATGATGGCTAACTTTTTGTCCTCGATATGTCCGTAATATCCTTCGACAATCCGCTTGTCAGGTCCAGTAACAGATAATGAAATTTTCTCGCCACCCATCCCATCAATCAACGCGTCAGTGGTTCCTTCGCCACCATCTGCAAGTGGGGAGATGACTATAGTTGCATCTTTGCAAACTCCTAATATTCCGTCTCTAATTGCCTCATCAGCCTCGATAGAAGAAAGGCTGCCCTTTAGTGAATCCATTGCAATAACTACTTTCATATGCACACATTCCCTTCTTGGATACCATAAATTTATTATATTCAGTTTGACGTGAAAATATTATTTTGTCAACAGTTGTTTTTTCGGATAAACTGTCTTATAATAGGTTAAATTATCTTTTATGAAGGGAGAAACAAAATGACTGGATTACCATTAATACTCGTTTTTGTTTTATCGGTAGTAGCAATGATTTTAGCTATCTCCAAACTCAAAATCCATCCCTTTCTTTCGATTATGAGCATCTCGCTTATATTCGGATTAATCGGTGGAATTCCGCTTGTAAATCAAGTGGAAGATGGTGCGGTTGTACAAGACGGCATCGCAACTGTTATCGGGGCAGGCTTCTCAAGTACCTTTACAAGCATCGGTATCGTAATTATTTTAGGTGCTTTAATTGGGTCTATTCTTGAGGCGACGGGTGCGGCTTTTAAGCTAGCTGATTTGGTTATCAAATTAGTTGGGCAAAAGCGGCCAGCACTTGCCATGGAACTTATGGGTTGGGTTGTATCAATCCCTGTTTTTTGCGACAGTGGTTTCGTTATTTTAAATCCAATTCGTAAGGCGCTTGTAAAGCGGACAGGCACAAGTAGTGTTGCTGCAACAGTGGCATTATCTGCCGGGTTGTACGCTTCACATGTTTTTATCCCACCAACTCCTGGGCCAATAGCGGCGGCTAACACACTAGGCATTGGTAACAATCTATTGCTTGTTATGGGAATGGGCGTATTAGTTTCTATTCCAGCCCTAACTGGTGCTTACATCTTTGCAAAATACATAGGCAAAAAAGTGCAATCAAAAGAAGATATTGATATTCAAGAAGTAAGCCAAACTTACGAAGAAATCGTTGCTGAATATGGCAAATTACCAAGTGGCTTCTTGGCGCTATCACCAATTATCGTTCCTATCGTTCTTATGGGATTAGGTTCAGTCGCTTCAATGGCTAAGTGGACAGGTATTTTCGCTGATTTTTGTACTTTCTTAGGAACGCCTATTATCGCACTTGCAGTGGGAACCATTTTTGCAATATTGCTAATGGCAACGACCAAGAAAATGGACAAATTCTACAAAGTGACAGACGAAACGCTTAAAGTAGTAGGACCAATCTTATTTGTGACAGCGGCTGGTGGGGTACTTGGTAGAGTTATCGCATCAACTGACATTGTACCATTTATTACAGCACAAGCAGATGTATTTAAGAATATTGGTATATTCTTCCCGTTCTTACTTGCGGCAATCTTAAAGTCAGCTCAAGGTTCTTCAACGGTGGCACTAACCACAACAGCTGGTATTCTTGCGCCCCTTATGGACGCCTTGGGATTGGGCTCGCCAGTCATGGCGGCACTTACTGTTATGGCAATTGGTGCTGGTGCAATGACTGTTTCTCATGCAAATGACTCTTACTTCTGGGTGGTAACAAACTTCGGCTCATTGACCCCAGAGCAAGGCTATAAGACACAGACCATGGCGACACTTGTCGAAGGGCTATGTGCAATTGCAGGAATATTCATACTATCACTATTCTTGCGCTAAAAATTTAATCACCAATAAGCATCCACTTACTAAGCAAAACAAAAAAGTATTCTGAAGAAAACGTTTCAGTTTTCGGAAGAATACTTTTTTGTTTTGCGGACGTCTTAACGCTTCAGTTTTCATAAAAATACTTTTTTGCTTTGCGATGTCCTAACGTTTCAGTCTTCATAAGAATACTTTTTCGTTTTGTGATGTCCTGCACATTAACAAAATAAAATCACTTTTTAATTAATGCTGAAATCTGCACTAAGTACTCAGTTGGTTGCAGCGAGGTAATTTCATCATGCAAATAAATAGCATATAAGGGGCCTTTTAGTGAAAAATCATGCGCCTTGGCATAATCACAAAGACGCTGCGGCAAATCGCCCATATCGCCATAATAGCCACGGATGTGACCGACTAAGTAATGTCCAGCAGGTTTTTTCGATTTTCCATCAGGAGTAATTGAGAAGAAGTTAGAAGGCTGTGATGGGTTTTGTGTGAGGGCATCAATGTCATTGTAATAGCCACCAATGGGGTAACTTAAGTTTATATTAAGATTTTTGGCATTAGCGCAATACTTCATAAAAGTTTGATAAAATTGCGCATCTTTGGGAAAATGATTGTCGGGACCCAAACTTATTGACATGCTTGGCATCTCGCATTCATAAATCACGCCTTCAGTGGCACGATTGCCTTCCTCTATTAATCTTCTAAACGTTTGAATGATAGCATGAGACTCTGATATTCGACGTATTTGTGCAGTTAGTATTTCTTCTTGCTCGCTGAATAATTTCAAAATACTATCGGGGTCTCGCTCCTTTGACATCTTGATGATTTCTTTGCGTGGAATATCAAGTGATGCCAACACATTGATTAGGTTAACGGTAATAATCTGTTGTACCGAATAATAGCGATAATTATTGTCGCCTCGTAAAACAGGGCTAAATAGACCAATTTCGTCATAATAACGCAAAGTGGACTCTTTGAGTCCGGTGAATTTTGAAAATTCTTTAATAGATAATAAATCGTTGCTATTCATAATAAAAATGCTCCTCCATTATTTCAAAAAAGCGTACACCCTCTAGTGGCTTTAAACTTTTCTGGGATTTTTTTGACCGTTAAATGCTAAAATAGCTTCAAATAAGAGGGAAACACGAGATATGCAAAAAATGCAAAAGGCAATTGACCCTCATGTCACTTGAAGTATTATTATTAACAAGACAAGTAATGGTTGCTTGTATTATACGAGGGAAATGAACAAAAGGCAACACAAATCAACAATGACGAGAGGAGGAAAAGTTAATAGACCCATAAATCCCTTGGCAAATTGTGATAAGCCCCAAATCCGATAGTCTGCCTGATGGAAACATCTTATCTATTTGGAGGGACGAAAACGAGCACGGTTATCAAAGTACATAGGGGGTATGTTCAAACTATGATACACCGTGATTTCGAATAAATTGTCATGGAATGGTGAAGTCAAAAATAGAAATACTCATCGGAAAAACCAGTTAAAAGAGTTTTTCCGATGAGTGAAATTTTAAAGAAGGTGTCATGCATGTTTTCAACGTGTGTGGCACTTTTGTTATTGCGCCGTAGAGTTATTCGTCCAGTAGCTGATGCCCAAGACGCCAGGACCAGCATGAGTGCCAATACTTGGGCTAATGTCGTTGATAATAATATTACTACAGCCCAACTTATCTCTGAGTAAGCCAGCAAAATAGTTCGCATCATCAAGGCAATCGCCATGCATAATACCAATTGGGGTAGAACCATAATTGCCATCATTGCCGGCGCTAATTCTATCAATTAGTAGCGAATAAGCTTTCTTTCGACCACGGGCACTGCCAGCAGAGGAGATTTTTCCTTCGCTATCAAGTGCTAAAACTGGTTTTATTTTAACAATTCCGCCCACTAGAGCAGTAGTCTTTGAAATTCGCCCACCCTTTTGTAGGTGATTTAAATCGTCTACGGTAAAATCAACGTGAACACGAGCTTTGTTCTTCTCGACTAAGTCTTGGATTTCAATTAATGACTTACCTTGTTCTTTTAGCTCGTAAGCGTATATCATTAGTAGCAGTTCGCCAAGAGAACCAGAGCAAGAGTCAATCACTTCAATGGTGGTATTAGGATATTTTTCTGTTAATTCATTAGCTACCATCACAACATTATTATAGCTACCGCTTAGTTGTGAAGAAAAGGCAATATGCAAAATATCATAGCCATCATTTATCAATGCTTCAAATTTGCTTTCAATAACTGTAGGGTTATTAGCCATAGAAGTGGGAAAAGCGCCATCACGCATCTTCTGATAAAAATCAGCAGGAGCTAGATGTTTTTCATCGCCATAAACTTCCTCATCAAAACCATAGTACTGTGGAATGATGGTGATATTGTGTTTGGCGATAAAATCTGCTGGCAAATCTGCATTAGAGTCAGTAGTAATTACAAAGTTTTTCATAAGAGCCTCCTAATTGTAATAAAGAGTCTGCAAGCAAACCCTTCTGCGCCGAGCGTTCTTTCGATTAAGTGAGTGTACATCCGGCGAAGCATTTTACCTAATAGGGCACAATTGCTATTAGCTAAAATGGTTTGATAATCCAATCATATATTTTGATAGTCAAACTATATACGAAAACAAAAGAAATGTCAATGCAAAAACTTGCGAAATCATCAAATTTTTTGTAAGATGGAGAAGTATCATGAAAGGGAGTCAATTATGCGAGAACAATTAACGGCAAGTGATATCAAAAAAATAGAAGCAGAAATAGAGCATCGCAAATTAGTAATTCGTAAGGAAGCTATTGAAGCGGTCAAAGTAGCACGAGCGCATGGCGATTTAAGCGAGAACTTTGAATACTATGCAGCCAAACGTGATAAGAATAAAAATGAAAGTCGGATTAGCTATCTGGAGCGAATGATTAGAACGGCGAAAGTGGTGACGGATAATTCCAAAGAAGATGAGGTGGGCATTAACAATACGGTTGAGGTCTTTTTTGAGGAGGATAACTTGACCGAAAAGTATAAAATAGTAACCTCAATTCGTGGCAATTCACGGGCGGGCTTAATCAGTATTGAATCGCCGATTGGCAAGGCTATTATGGGCACGAAAGTTGGCGAACGCATCAGCATTAAGGTGGATGATAATTACAGTTATTTTGTTGTGATAAAAAATATCGATAAGACTAGCGATGATGAGAACGATAGGATAAAAAGTTTTTAATTACTAAAAACAGTCAAACACGGAGGACATTATGAAATTTACGAAAATGCATGGTATTGGCAATGATTATGTATATGTTAATTGTTTCAAGGAAAAGGTGGAAAACCCAGTACAGGTTGCTAAGTTTGTTAGCGACCGTCATACGGGGATTGGTGGTGATGGCTTGATTTTGATTAAACCATCTGATAAAGCCGATTTCGAAATGGATATGTACAACGCTGATGGCTCACGTGGGACGATGTGTGGCAATGGCATTCGTTGTGTAGCTAAGTATGTCTATGACTATGGTTTGACGGATAAGACCCAAATATCAGTGGATACGGCAAGCGGGATTAAGTACCTAGATTTAACTCTCAAAGATAACAAGGTTGCCCTAGTCAAAGTAAATATGGGAACGCCTGAGATACTTGCCGCAAAAGTGCCAATTATTTCCGACAAAGAAAAAGTAATTAATGAGCCAATAATGATTGCTGGACAAGAATATAAGATAACTGCCATATCAATGGGTAATCCTCATGCGGTAGTATATATGGAAGATATTGATAACTTAGAGATTGATAAAGTTGGTCCTAAGTTTGAGATGAACGATATTTTCCCTGACCGAGTAAATACCGAATTTGTCAAAATAATTGATGAGGATAACATAGCCATGCGAGTGTGGGAACGTGGTTCGGGTGAAACTCTTGCTTGTGGCACCGGAGCATGTGCGGTGGCAGTGGCATCAGCAATTAACGGCTATACCAAGGATACTGTGGAGGTTAAGCTGCTAGGGGGCAATTTATTAATTGAATGGGACCGCGCTAATAACTTAGTTTACAAGAGTGGACCAGCGACAGTAGTATTTGATGGTGAAATTGAAATATAAGTATTAGGGAGTTGGAGTGGACTTGTCAACTTTGTTATGAAATGCAAGTTCAATATGTGAAAATTGCATTTTCGGCAGAACAATTCCAAATTTCACAATTAAAATCGTAATATAATGCAAGGTAACCTTGACAATTGTGCAAAAGTCTCATAATATAATTTATAACTACCTTATTATGGGAGAATAGAAATCGGGAGATTAGGAATGAAATCTTATCAGGAACTTAGTCAAGAAGAATTGCTTGATTTGAAGGCGGACCTAGAAAGCAAATTTGAAAAAATAAAGCGCCAAGAATTACATTTAGATATGTCACGCGGAAAGCCAGCGAAATGCCAACGAGATTTAAGCAATGGGATGATGGACGTGTTAAATAGTACCGTGAATATGAGAACGGACGCAGGTTTAGATTGTCGTAATTACGGATTACTAGAGGGTATTCCTGAAGCGCTTAAGTTAATGGGTGATATGGCAGAAGTCGATGCTAAGAATGTCATAGTTTATGGTAATTCAAGTCTAAATGTCATGTTTGATACAATTTCAAGGGCGATGACTAATGGCGTTTGTGGGTCGACGCCTTGGAGCAAATTAGATAAAGTGAAATTTTTATGCCCAGTACCGGGTTATGATAGACATTTTAGTATTACTGAGTACTTTGGCATTGAAATGATAAATGTACCATTGTTGCCAACTGGTCCAGACATGGACATCGTTGAGAAGTTGGTTGCGACAGATGATACAATCAAAGGTATTTGGTGTGTGCCAAAATACCAAAACCCAACTGGTATTTCATTTTCAGATGAGACAGTACGTCGCTTTGCCAATTTAAAGCCAGCAGCATTTGACTTTAGAATTTATTGGGATAATGCGTATTCAGTTCATCATTTATATGAAGATGCCCAAGATGTTATCTTGGAAATTATTGACGAATGTAAAAAAGCTGGCAATCCAGATTTAGTTTACAAATTTTCATCAACTTCAAAGATTACGTTTCCAGGGTCAGGAATTGCATCACTAGCAGCATCTAAAGCCAATATCGAAGATGCTAAAAAGCAGATGTTCGTTCAGACTATTGGACATGATAAAGTTAATCAATTACGTCATGTGAAATTCCTTAAAGATTTAAATGGTATCAAAGAGCATATGAAAAAGCATGCTGACATCTTACGACCAAAGTTCGAGACGGTTCTTAATATTTTAGAAAACGAGCTAGACGGACTTGGAATTGCTTCATGGTTAAGACCAAAGGGGGGTTATTTCATTTCTTTTGATGCGCTTGATGGTTGTGCCAAAGCAATTGTAGATAAAGCCGGCGAAGCCGGTGTAATTATGACTTGCGCTGGAGCGACATATCCTTATGGCAAGGACCCATGTGATAGTAATATTAGAATTGCCCCATCATTTCCAACGCCAAAAGAATTGGCAGTGGCGGCAGAAGTTTTTGTGCTTAGTGTCAAATTAGTTAGTATTGATAAATTGTTAAACAAGTAATAATATGTTATAATTATGAATGTAAGTTCCTTAGAGGCGAGAGATTTCTTTCCTACTAGGTATGACACACAATTTATAAGCTTTGTTTTTTGTGTCCTCCTAGGTGAAAACTTAGGAGGATTTTTTGCTTTGAAAGTGCTCTATAAAGCAAAAAACGCTCCGCGGGATGCACACACTGTGTAGTGGAAGGCTACTGCGTAGCCACACAGTGGGGCAAAAGTGAACAAGTCCCTCATGAGTGTGGGATTAGGGAGTTGAAGTGGACTTGTCCACTTTGTTTTGTCAATTACAGATATGTAAGGAGAATGAAAATGAAAAGAATAGCAATTATTGCGGCCATCTTAGATACACCGGCTAAGTCACAAAAATCATTTAACGAAATTATTTCTGCTAACAAGCATTTAGTGCGTGGGCGAATGGGAATTCCCTTTGAGCAAGAGGAAATTGCCGTTGTTTCAGTTACCGTAATGGGTGAGATGGACGAGATTAATGCCTTAACGGGCAAATTAGGCAAGATTGAAAATGTAACTATTAAGACGGCTATTTCAAATAAGCAAATCGATTAGCGGAGGGAATACATTGTTTATTAATCATGATTATATAGAAGAACTCATGCGCAATGCGAAGAGTTCTTCTGACGAGGAAATTATGGCAATCCTCGAAAAGGCAGAGAATTTTAAAGGGTTAACTCACAAAGAAGTGGCATTGCTTTTGCAAAGTGAAAAGCCAGAACATATTAAGCGTATTTTTGAAGTGGCTGACAAAATCAAACACCACATCTACGGTAAGCGAATTGTTATGTTTGCGCCATTGTATGTGAGTGATTATTGTGTTAATCGCTGTTCATATTGCAGTTTCAACTGCGGACATAGCTACAAGCGCCGTATCTTAACAATGGATGAAGTACGTGAAGAAGTCCGCATTCTAGAGGCGATGGGACACAAGCGCATTGCCCTTGAGGCTGGCGAAGATGACAAGCGATGTCCGATAGAGTACATTCTTGAATGTCTTAAAACCATTTACGATATGAAAAATGAAAATGGCGAAATCCGTCGTGCCAATGTTAATATTGCAGCGACTACTGTTGAAAACTATAAAAAGCTAAAAGATGCGGGTATTGGAACGTATATACTATTTCAAGAAACGTATCACCAGCCGACTTATGAGAAAGTACATATCAGCGGACCAAAGAGCGATTATAATTATCACCTGACGGCATTTGATAGAGCGATGGAAGCGGGGGTTGATGATGTTGGCGGGGGCGTATTGTTTGGACTTTATGAGCCCAAATTTGAAGTAATGGCATTGATGCTTCATAATGAACATCTTGAAGATGAGTTTGGCGTGGGCTTTCATACTATTTCAGTACCACGAATTCGCCAAGCAAATGGCATGAGGCTTGAAGATTTTCCGCATCTAGTAGATGATGAATTATTCGAGCGACTAGTAGCAATCATTCGTCTGGCAGTACCATTTACGGGTATGATACTCTCGACTCGTGAGGATGCTACGATGCGCAAAAAATTACTAAAGGGCGGAATTTCACAGCTTTCAGCAGGTTCAAGAACCGAAGTCGGTGGATATAGTGCTAAGGAGGGCGGTTCACAATTTGAGCTAAATGATGAGCGAAGTGCTCTTTCAATTATTTATGAGTTGGTTAAAGATGGATATATCCCCAGTTTTTGCACGGCTTGTTATCGTAGCGGTCGTCATGGTGATAGATTTATGGCATTGGCAAAAGCGGGCGAGATTAAGAATGTTTGCCTGCCAAATGCGCTATTGACGCTTCTTGAATATGCCATAGACTATGGTGATGAAGAATTCAGAAGAGCGGCCAAGGAACTCGTTGATAAGGAGCTTAATAATATCAGTGACATTAAAGTGCGTGAATTGGTTGAAGCTAATGTTGCCAAGACTCTTGACGGAAAGAGAGATTTATTCTTATGACAAAACAAGTTACACTTATTGAGCGGAAAAACATCGCGATTGTTGGTCGCACCAATGCAGGTAAATCGACATTGTTTAACGCCCTAACCGAACAAAACAATGCAATTGTATCTTCAATTGCGGGAACGACTACCGACCCTGTTGCCAAGGCAGCAGAGTTATTACCATTTGGTCCGGTTGTATTAATTGACACGGCGGGTTTTGAGGACGAGAGTGCATTGGGAGTAAAGCGTGCTAAAAAGACAGTCGCCACAATGCGAAGAGCTGATATGACCTTGTATGTTGTTGATGGAAACAACTTTGAGAAAAAAGCTTATGAAGAATTTTCAAGTAAAAAGTTGCCACATATTCTAGTAATAAATATGTGTGAACCTAAGCAGCTTGAAAACTTAAGCAAAGCATATCCACAAGCGTCTTTATTGACGGATATGAATGATACTGAATTAGAAAAGCTACGCCAGCAGATATCTGATTTGTTGACTAGCTTAGACCCTGAAGAAGTACCAGTTATTGATAGATTATTATCAGCAGGTGATACTGTAGTGATGGTAATCCCGATTGATAGCGAAGCACCCAAAGGGCGCATTATTTTGCCACAAGTACAGATGCTTAGGCAATGTCTTGACGCGAATATCCGCAGTGTTGTGGTGCAACCATCAGAACTAGCAGAGGCACTAGCAGACCAAAACGTTGACCTTGTGATAACTGACTCGCAAGCATTTGCCGAAGTTGCCAAAATCGTGCCAGCCGATATTGCCTTGACTTCATTTTCGATGTTGTTAGCATATAGTAGCAATTTTGGGCAACTTATGAATGGTTGTGAAGCAATCAAATCGTTGCCAGCGGGTGCCAAAATATTGATGCTAGAAGGGTGCACTCACAATCGTAGCCATGAGGACATCGGACGCTACAAGATACCAAAACTACTAAAAAAGCATACTCAAAAAGATTTTTCATTTGCGTTTTATAGTGGTTACGATTTCCCTGAGGATGTTTCGGCATATGATATGGCTATTCAATGTGGCAATTGTATGTTAAATAGTCGTGAGATTGCTTCACGGCTAGAAATATTAGCGAAAAACAACATTCCGGTTACTAATTACGGAGTTATCCTAGCTTATCTACATGGAATACTGGATAGGGCAGCACAGATTTTTACGAAAGGAAACTTATGATAGATTTACAAACAGCATCAAAAAGTGAACTGATACAACTTATTGAAGATTGTTTTGCAGGCAAAGTGCCAGAATTATTTTCCATTGCTAAGAAGATTAAAGAACAGCACTATGGGAATACAGTATTTCCCCGTGGGCTGGTAGAGGTGACAAATTATTGCGCTAAAGATTGTTTTTATTGTGGTATTAGAGCGTCAAATGACAAGGTACGGCGTTACCACCTAAGCAAGGAGGACATCCTGATGTGTTGTCAAAAGGGATATGATTTGGGATTGCGAACCTTTGTTTTACAAGGTGGTGAAGATAACTACTACACCGACGAACTTTTATGTGATATTATTAAGGTATTAAAAGATAAGTACCCTGATGCCGCAGTTACGCTTTCATTAGGTGAGCGAAGCAAGATAAGTTATGAGCGTTTACGCCAAGTGGGAGTGGATAGGTATTTACTTAGGCATGAAACGGCCAATGCCAAACATTATCGCAAACTACACCCTAAGTCGTTAACTTTGGCGAAGAGGCAAGAACACCTAGGCGACTTAAAAGAAATTGGTTTTCAAACAGGAGCTGGTCTAATGGTTGGTTCGCCAGGACAAAACGTCGAATGCTTAGCCGAAGACTTAATGTACTTACGCGAATTGCAACCGCATATGGTTGGTATAGGACCATTTATACCACATGAGGATACGCCATTTGCCAACGAGAGCGCAGGCGATTTGTATCAGACACTTTGCATGGTGGCGTTGACTAGAATATTGTTACCAAAAGCACTTTTGCCAGCGACGACAGCCCTTGGTAGTATTGCCAAAGATGGTTTAGAACAAGGATTGTTAGCGGGCGCAAACATTATTATGCCTAATCTTTCGCCACCACAATTTCGCGAAGCATACGCTTTGTATAACGGCAAAGTACATGGCGAGTCGGAAGTTGCTGAAAAATTAGCGACAATTGAGCGACGTTTACAAGCGATAGGCATGGAACTTGATAAATCACGAGGTGATTACAGGGAAATCTAGATTTCAAAGGAGGTTTATTATGGCATTAGTAATTACTAAAGAAAATTTTAAAGCGGAAATACATGTAGACGGCAAAGCGATAATCGATTTTTGGGCGCCATGGTGTGGGCCTTGCCAGATGCTGACTCCAATTATTGAAGAACTTGCCGAAGAGTTAAAGGGCCAAGTAAAAGTCTGCAAGGTCAATGTCGATGAAGAACCAGAACTAGCATCACAATTTGGCGTAATGAGCATACCAACGCTAGTTGCCTTAGAAGATGGTGAACTTATCCAAAAGACAGTTGGTGTGCAATCAAAAGAAGACATTGTTAAGATGTTTGACTAAGAATGTACTTTTTGTGTTCTGATAGTTTTCAATAATAGATAGCAGTCGCTGGTAGTGGCAAGAAGTGTGAGAGGTGGCTAATATATGATTTATAACATATCGTTTGATATATGTGCAGCGATAATTTCTGCAATCTCGCTGCTCATCATGCTTTTTATAAAGAGAGACTTGCATAGGGCATCTAACCGAGTGTTATTTATAATTATTGTCACGTCGTTTGTGGCATGCATTTTTGACATATGGAGTTCGATTGCCAACTCATATGTTGATGATTATTCTCATTCATTTCGAGATTTTTTGAATTTCACATTTCTCTTTGTCTATGTCAGCACCGCCTGCCTTTTTGCTTGGTATATTATAACTTTGCTGGGTATTAGGCGGCGTATGAAAAGGCTAATATTAGTGATATTCTTTTTACCAAATGTGATTGTCTTTTTACTTTTGGCGTTCAATTCGGCTTTCCGCTGGGTTTTTTATTATGATGCAGATGGCATCTACTTACACGCTCCGATGATGTATGTGTTATATGGGACGGGATATTTGTACATGTTACTTTCGGTATTTTTGGTGGTACGCTTCAAAAATATGTTGCTCAAGGCACAAAGATATGCGGCTATCTTATTTCTGATATTTAGCATTATTCCTATTGTCGTGCAGCAATTTATTATGCCACATCAGTTAATTGAACTATTCTTCCAGTCGATTGGGATTTTGGGGTTTTTAACCACTGTGGAGAATTTCAATGCTATTCACAATCCAAGCACAAATGTTTACAATCGTACTGCTTTTGTGCGAGAAATTAATTTGGCAACTAAAAATAAGGCAGAATTGGATGTGATTATCGTTAAACTTTCACGGTCAAGCTATTTTGACATAGCCACACGCGAGGATTTTCGCGCCAATGGGTTTATCGCTGGGGTTACGGAATGGATAAATGGTTTGTCAAAAAATCTTGACGTATATGATTGTGAACGAGGGCATTTGATTTTATTGGCGTACCGTAACCAAGCTTATAATATCCATAACCTTTCTGAAGAAATATGCAAAAAATTTCGTGATAAATGGGTGTATCAGAATGAAGAAATGCTCTTTCCAATGCAACTTTGTGTGGTAAGTATTCCACATGAAATACAGACAGTCGAGCAGGTGATACAACTAGTAGATTTGCCTTATATTAATAACACGGATGAGCCGACGATGATTTCGTTCAAAGAGGTTGGTGTCGAGTTGTACGAACAAACTGGCGATGCGCCGAGGCAATACCAAATTGGCGGTGAAGTCTTGGGAATGTTGGATGATTTTGTCGCAAAAGTCCCACTACTGACAGCTGCAGAATATAATATTTTGCAATATTATATTAATGGATATGAGATTAGCGAGATACCAATGCTGGCACACATAAGCATCAATACTGTGCGAAAGCATAACAAAAATATATATAGAAAGCTTCAGGTGACAACTAAAGAAGAATTATTGCTTTATGTTGATTTGCTTTTGCGTAGTGAGCGTTTAGATGAACTGGAACGGGTTTTAACTTAAGTAAGCTTCCTGAAATTACGATTTATTTGTATCGGTACCCAATGGGTACCGATTTTCACGAAAGAGTACCCAAGGGATACTTTCCAAAACACTATATAATTTGGTAGGATGTCTGTAAGCAGTAACTAAACTTTAATAAAAGCAATATTATTTTAAGACAACCACGTAAAGGAGGACAACGAAAAATGAGGCAAGGGTTAAAAAAAGCGATGGCAATTTGTTTGGCAATATGCCTTGTGAGTAGCATGATTACTACTCCGGTTGAGGCAGCAAAGACAAAAACGAACAAAGCAACATGGGCAAAGAGAAGTTATAGTGTTAATGAGGGTCGTGCGGTTAGTTTGAAAGTGGCTAAGGCTCCGAAGAATGCGCAGTTTAAGTGGTCGATACCGGCAGGTGGCAAAAATCTTAAACTGGCTAAGAAAAGTACTAAAGCAACGGCATCATTTACAGGGATAAAAGAAGGAACAGCAACGGTAAGATGTGTTGTTACAGCAAAGGGCTTCAAAAAGAAGACTCTCAACATAAAAGTAACGGTCAAGAAAGAAACAAACAAAGCAACATGGGCAAAGAAAAGTTATAGTGTTAATGAGGGCGGTTCGGTTAGTTTGAAAGTGGCTAAGGCTCCGAAGAATGCGCAGTTTAAGTGGTCGATACCAGCAGGTGGCAAAAATCTTAAATTGGCTAAAAAGAGCACTAAAGCAACAGCATCATTTATAGGAATTAAAGCAGGGACAGCAACGGTAAGATGTGTTGTTACAGCAAAAGGGTTCAAGAAAAAGACTCTCAATATAAAAGTGACGGTCAAGGCAAAGCCATCAAACACACCGGTGCCAACGAAGCCACCAGTTCCGACGAGTCCACCAGCACCAACGCCAACTCCACCGCCTTCTTATGCGCCGCTTAATATTCAAACAAGCAGTGTAAATGTGTCAACACCATACGGCGACCCGGACAAGGATGGCAAATATAATGAAGTTATATGCACACACAAAACATTCACATTTAGTGGCAATAATTTGCCAAAACACGTTTCACAAATGAAGGCGGAATATTTAAAAGACCCGGCATTGGTGACGGCGCTTACAGTTTCAGCCCTTCATCGGTACACGGAAAATGAAAAGGATGCGGTTGAAATATTAGATTTTCTGGCCGGGCCAGCGGGACCTATTTCAAATTATAAAAAACAACATTTTTCAATGCAGCTTAAGACAAGAGGATATTCTTATATACCATTTTCTTACTTTAATGGGGCTACGGTAGCAAATGATTACAAACCTTCAAACCCATATAATATTACTATTTATGAAACCCCTTACACTGATTTATCTGTATACACAGCGACAAATAAAGGGTATTATGAATATTATTGTAAATCAGATGGTGTTGACTCGCTTACTAGAAAAGTACAAGTTAGACAAGCGGCTAATGGAAATTATTATCTCGTGGAAGAATATTTGTTAGCAGAGATAAAAGCACCAGCATCTAGTACACCGTGGTAAATATAACGATATTGTATTACAAAAAGAATAAAAAATATGGCAACACGTCTGTACGATATGTATAGACGTGTCGTTTTTATTTATTAGGAAATTACGTCCTAATAAATAAAACGCTCCGCGAGATGCGCACTCGCTTAATCGGAAGAACGCTCGGCTTAGATACGCACTCGCTATCGGCGGTCATTATCACATTGACAGTTGAGGCAAAATAGTTTAATATGTAAATGTTCACGAAAATGCAAAATGGAGATTACATGAACAGACAGGAAAGTGATATTTTAAATTGCTTAATAGAAGAAGCGTATACCAATCAGCGTAGATTAGTTGCAATGAGTGGACATTCATTGGGCGTGGTGAACCGTTCGCTCAAGGCCTTAGTGGAGTGTGGTTTGATTGGTGAACATAATAATTTAACGAAGTCTGCGAAGGCAATGATTGTCAATAAACGGCCTAAGAGGGCGATAATTTTAGCAGCCGGTTCGGGGATGCGGATACACCCAACTAACGTAGAGAGTACGAAGGGTTTATTAGAAATAGATGGCGAGCCACTAATTGAACGTTTGCTAAAGCAATTACATGAGGTGAATGTCACGAAGATTTATATTGTGGTAGGTTTTATGAAAGAGCAGTATGAATATTTAATTGATGAATATAATGTAAAGCTAGTTGTTAACCCCGAATATGCAATGAAAAATAATTTGCACTCACTAAAGCTGGTGGCACAGCATTTGGATAATGCCTACATAATCCCATGCGATGTGTGGTGTGCGGTTAATCCATTTAGCAAAACGGAAGTTTATTCGTGGTATATGGTTAATGACAATAAGGATAAAAAAAGTTCAGTGCGTATAAATCGCAAGTGGGAATTGGTTACAGTAACAGATTATTCTGGTGGCAATCGGATGATTGGTATCAGCTACTTGCTGAGAGGTGAGGCGGATATAGTTAGAGAACGAATGAAGCAATTGTGTCAAGAGACGCGCTATGATGGAGCATTTTGGGAAGAAACACTTTATCAGGGCAATAAGATGATTGTCCAAGCTAAAGTAGTAGGGGGAACGGACGTGGAAGAAATCAATACATACGAACAACTCAAAGAAAAGGATAACAACACCAATTATTTGGCGGCGGGGGCACTTGCAGTAATTAAAGACACCTTGAATGTCCAGCATGATGAGATAATTAATGTTGAGGTCTTGAAAAAAGGTATGACTAATCGCTCCTATCTTTTTGAATGTCATAGTAAAAAATATATTATGCGCATTTCTGGCGAAGGAACGGACCGATTGATTAATCGTGAGCAAGAAATGGAAGTCTATAATATTATTTCTGGTAAAGGTCTTTGTGATGATGTTATTTATATTAATGCCGAAAATGGTTATAAAATCACAGAATTTGTCGAAGAGACAAGAGTGTGTGACCCAGAAGACGAAGGGGACTTGAAGATATGTATGGCGAAGCTTAAAAGTTTCCACGAGATGAAATTAACGTGCAACCATGAATTTAATATTTTCGATAAAATTATTTACTATGAGTCATTGTGGGAGGGGCAACCATCGGTTTATCGTGACTATGAAAAGACTAAAGAGAATATTTTCAATTTGCGCTCTTATATTGATAAATATGTTGATGAGAAAGGACTAACCCATATAGATGCGGTACCAGATAATTTTCTGTTTTCACCGACCTCAAATGGCAAGGAACGAATTCAATTAATTGATTGGGAATATGCGGCGATGCAAGATATACATGTTGATATTGCAATGTTTTCGATTTACTCATTATATGAAAGAGAGCAAGTCGATACTTTGATTGACATTTATTTTGAAGGGAAATGCGAGGAGTCAATTAGGACAAAAATATATTGCTATATTGCTGCGTGCGGACTATTGTGGAGCAATTGGTGCGAATTTAAGAGGAACTTAGGGGTGGATTTTGGTGAGTACGCGTTGTTGCAATATCGCTACGCCAAGGATTATTACAAAATTGTCGCTGAGCAACTAGATAAAAAATAGTGTCAAATGAATTATGAAAATCATGATACGGCTGACATTGTAGGGGACGGCTTTCATGCCGCCTTGCACTAGATAGAGGAGGAATATGAATGTTTGAGGGATTATTTTCAGGGATACTATGGGCATTAGATACAGTTATTTTGGGGATTGCATTGGCAATGTCACCATTTGTATCAACGGAACAAGCGATTTTCTTAGCGCCATTTGCTAGTACTTTTGTACATGATTTTTGTTCTGGTATTTGGATGCTAGTATACATGGGCATTAAAAGGGAATACGGCAAAGTAATTAAAGCATTAAAAACTAAAAGTGGCAAATATATTATGCTAGGAGCGTTACTAGGTGGACCAATTGGCATGTCGGGTTATGTGGCAGCGATTAAATTTATCGGACCAGCGTATACAGCTATAATTTCAGCAATATTTCCAGCGATAGGAGCTTTTTTAGCTTACATTTTTCTAAAAGAAAAGATGAGCAGGATACAATTGGTGGGCTTAGGTGTTAGTATCCTAGGTGTTATTGGACTTAGCTACGTCTCGGATGGTGGAGCACGACCTGAAAATCTGGTTATCGGCTTATTTTGTGCAGTACTTTGTGTATTTGGTTGGGCTGGTGAAGCAGTAATCTGTGCATACGGCATGAAGGATCCAGACGTTAGCGATGAACAGGCTTTGCAAATACGACAAATAACTTCAACTATTTTCTATGGAGCAATTGTTCTGCCAATTGTTGCTGGTTGGGGATTTACTTTGTCAATCATTCCAACGCAGATAGCACCAGTGATTTTGCTGGCGGCATTATTTGGAACGGTTTCATACGTGCTGTATTATCGTGCTATTAATAAGTTAGGACCAGCCAAAGCAATGGCACTAAATATTACCTATACCGCATGGTCGATTGTATTTGCGTTAATACTATTAAAAGAAATTCCATCAGCGAAAAGTATAATCTTTGGTGTTATTGTGATTTGTGGCTCGCTAGTGGCGGCCAATGGAATTGGGGGAACAAGGAAGCAGAATTAAGAAGGCTGTGACGGTCTTGTATTTATTCCAGTACAAAGTGCTTGACAATAAAATAACGGAGTAGTAAAATGAGTATTGTTAAAAGTTTATCAAAGATAAGCGGATAACAATATTCTTTATTTCGAAGGATAAATAAACAAAATCAACGATAGAAGTATTTTATCACGGAGGAGTGAAAAAATGGCCAAGAAAGAAGCAAAAAAAGGACCAGCAATTATTGACAGTGTTGATACACTAATGCAAAAGTTAGAGGTGATGAAAGAAGCACAAAAGGAATTTGCGACTTATTCGCAAGAGCAAGTTGACAAAATCTTTTTTGAGGCAGCATTAGCGGCCAATGAACAGCGTATTCCGCTAGCAAAACAAGCGGTTGCGGAGACAGGAATGGGTGTAGTGGAAGATAAAGTAATCAAAAATCACTACGCTGCGGAATATATTTTCAATGCTTATAAGGATACTAAGACGTGTGGAGTGATAGAAGAAGATGATGTCTTTGGCATTATGAAAATTGCTGAACCATTAGGGGTATTGGCAGCGGTAATTCCGACCACCAATCCGACATCGACAACAATTTTCAAAGTTTTACTTGCGCTTAAGACGAGAAATGCGATTATGATTAGTCCTCATCCACGAGCGAAAGAATGTACGGCGGCAGCGGCAAAAGTCATTCAAGATGCAATCGTTAAAGCAGGCGTGCCAAAAGATATTATTGGTTGGATTGACGTACCATCGTTAGAACTTACCAATACAGTTATGCAAGAAGCAGATTGTATTTTGGCTACGGGTGGCCCCGGCATGGTTAAGGCGGCATATTCTTCAGGAAAGCCAGCTATTGGCGTAGGGGCAGGCAATACCCCGGTTATAATTGATGATAGCGCTGATATTAAGATGGCAGTAAATTCAATTATCCATTCGAAAATATTTGATAACGGAATGATATGTGCATCGGAACAATCAGTTACGGTGGTAGGAGCGGCCTATCAGGAAGCGAAAGCGGAATTCATTGCACGAGGATGTCATTTCTTAAATGCCAAAGAGCTTGACAAGGTGCGTGAAATTATTCTGGTAAATGGTGCCATTAATGGTAAAATTGTTGGACAATCAGCATTTGATATTGCAAAATTGGCAGGCTTTAAGGTGCCAGAAGAAACGAAAATATTAATTGGTGAGGTTACATCGGTAGAACTTAGCGAACCATTTGCGCATGAAAAACTTTCGCCAGTGTTAGCAATGTATAAAGCGAAAAATTATAATGAAGCCTTAGCAAAAGCACAGCAGTTGGTAGAAGATGGCGGAATTGGACACACGGCGGCTATTTATGTCAACCCAGCTGAGACCGAAAAGACCAATCAGTTTGCGCATACGATGAAAGCGTGTCGTATCATCGTTAACACCCCAGCTTCACACGGTGCTATTGGCGACCTATACAACTTCAAATTGAACCCATCACTAACCTTGGGTTGTGGCTCATGGAGTGGTAACTCTGTGTCGGGTAATGTGGGAGTCAATGAACTGTTGAATATTAAGACAGTTGCCAAGAGGAGAGAGAATATGTTGTGGTTTAGAACGCCAGACAAAGTTTATTTTAAAAGGGGATGTACGCCAGTTGCGTTAGCGGAACTTGGCAATGAGCTAAATAAAAAGAAAGCGTTTATTGTAACAGATAACTTCTTATATCAAAATGGCTATATTAAAAACATCGAAGCAGAATTAGAGAAAATGAATATTCAATACACTTGTTTCTTTGAAGTTGAGCCAGACCCAAGTATTGCTTGTGCCAAAGCAGGAGCAGCGGCGATGATGGCGTTTGAACCAGATGTGATTATTGCTGTCGGTGGTGGCTCGGCAATGGATGCCGCCAAAATCATGTGGACACTTTATGAGCATCCAAGTATTGATTTTAAGCGAATGGCAATGGATTTTATGGATATTAGAAAACGAATTTACAAATTCCCAGAAATGGGTCAAAAAGCCTACTTTGTGGCAATTCCGACTTCATCAGGAACAGGTTCTGAGGTAACACCATTTGCAGTTATCACTGATGAAGAGACAGGTATTAAGTATCCATTGGCTGATTACGAACTAATGCCAGACATGGCAATTGTTGATGCCGATAATGCGATGAGTCAGCCACCAAGTTTGACTAGTGCATCAGGGATTGATGTTTTGACCCATGCGGTTGAAGCCTACGTGTCAATCTTAGCTAGTGATTATACGGACGGTTTTGCGCTAAAGGCAATCAAGAGCGTATTTAATTATCTACCATCGGCATATAAAAATGGTGCCAATGACCCAGTTGCTCGTGAGAAAATGGCTGATGCGGCGTGCCTTGCGGGGATGGCATTTGGTAATGCATTCCTTGGTATTAATCATTCAATGGCGCATAAGTTAGGAGCGTTTCATCATTTACCACACGGTATCGCAAATGCCTTGTTACTAACGAGGGTAATTAAGTTTAATGCGACAGAAACGCCAACAAAGATGGGGACATTTTCACAGTATCAGTACCCACAAGCAAAAGCACGTTATGTTGAAATAGCTAATTATATAGGGCTTGTCGGCAAAGATGATGATGATACGATTAAAAAGTTAATCAAGGCCATAGAAGAATTAAATGTAACTATTGGTATCAAAGCATCAATCAAAGAATATGATATCAAAGAAAGCGATTTTCTGGCTACTATTGATGAGATGTCTGAACGTGCATTTGACGACCAATGTACAGGAGCTAATCCACGATACCCATTGATTGCAGAGTTGAAAGAATTATACTTAAGTGCATACTATGGCAAATAAAAATTCTAAAAAAGGTAGATAGTGGGGTGTTAGAGACTGGTTTTGACTGGTTTTTAATAGCAAAGTGGGGAGTATTTTCGAAAGAAAATGCTCCCTTTTTATGTTGACATAATGAATTGACAGGAAACGTATGTTTGCTTAAGCTTTACAAACACTGGGAATTGTGTTATTATTTCATAGATACAACAAGATGTAGGCATCTGTAGCTCAGGGGATAGAGCAGTGGTTTCCGGTGCCACGAGCCGGGGGTTCGAATCCCTCCAGATGCGTTTGAAGTTAAATGTATCTACAGTAAAAGAATGTAAGGCAATGGAGGGTCATAAATTGAACAATTTTAGAGAATGGCTTTCTGACAATCTTAGATATTTCATCTTGGGCTTTTTCGTTATTTTAGTTTTGGTAGTAGCGTTTGTGATAATCAGATTTGCATCATCGAGATTAGGTGATGATAAATCCAACAATCAGACGACGCAGACAATCGATTCTGAAGTACCAAAAGCACAACAAGATAATACGTCAGAGTCAGAGGTACAAGCAGTTCCAACACAGATAGTTAATAATAATGCGTTGGAGAGGAATGCACACCCACAAGTGAATGAAGTTATCCAGAAATATTATCAGGCACTTAGCGCAAAAGATGTCGAAGGCATTAGAGCAGTGGTTGACGAATTAGATTCAACCGAAGCGAACAAGATTACTAGCGACCAATATATAGACGGATATAGTGATATTGAAGTCTATACCAAAGATGGTGCACAAGACGGTGAATACGTCGTGCTTGCTCGTTATTACTACACATTCAAAGATATTGATACAAAAGTACCAGGTCTGAGTATGATGTATGTACGTCCACGAGAAGATGGTAATTTGCACATCACAATGAAAGAACAAGACACACAAGCTCGTGAACAGATTGCTAAGACCAGAGAAGAGACGGATGTTCAAGAATTAATTGAAAGTGTTGAAAATGATTACGCTAGGGCACAAGAAGACGACGAAACCTTACGCGATTTCATTTCAAGTTTCGGAATTGCTAGTTCACAAGCATCAAAAGCGGAGGATGGTAGCACCATCACAATTAAGTATGATTGCAATGTCCGCGACAGTGCAGATGTCAGCGGTGAAGTAGTAACCCAATTAAGCACCGGTGATAAAGTTACTAAACTTGGTAATGAAGGTGAATGGATTAAAATATCGTTTGATGATACAGAAGGATATGTTCGTAGCGACTTATTCGAATAATTAAATACAAAGACAAACCAAAGATGTCTCTTATGATGATTGCATTCATAAGAGACATCTTTGGCAATAGACGATGAAGGTGGAACCTTATTAACAGACGGTATATTAGTGGACGGGGCTAGAACCCCGCCTACAGTAGTCCGGTCTTGGTTTTTTCGAGGGAAAAAGTGAATTCGGTGCCGATTCCTTCGGTACTTACTACGGTGATATTGTGGCCGTGGGCATTGACGATTTCTTTGACGATTGAAAGTCCCAATCCAGTTCCGTTACGGTCCTTGCCACGAGAGGTGTCACTTTTGTAAAAGCGGTCCCAAATCTTTGATAAACTATTCTTAGGAATGCCAACTCCAGTATCTTTAACTGAAACAAAAACCGTATTATAGCGTTCGCGCGTCTCAACGGTAATACTTGAATTGGGCTTGCTGAATTTGATGGCATTATCAATCAAATTGTATAATACCTGTTGGATTTTACCGATGTCAGCATTGACATCTAGTTCACCAGCGATAAGATGCAATTCAATAGTGATATTTTTAGGCATACAACTACCGCCAAAAGTAGCCGCCGTATCCTTGATTATCTGATTGATATCAAAAGTAGTGATAGCTAACATAAATTCATGAATATCAAAATTATCTAAGACTAACAGACTTTGTGTTAATGTATTTAAACGGTCAGCTTCATTTAACACAATATTTAGATAATGGTCTTGCCGTTCGCTAGGAATAGTCCCGTCTAAGATGGCTTCGATATAGCCCTTGATTGAAGTCAAAGGGGAGCGAAAGTCATGAGAAACATTGGATACAAATTGGCGTTGATATTCACCAATGTGGTCTAGTTCATCCGACATGTAGTTTAGGGTGGCGCTTAGGTAACCCATTTCATCATCAGATTTGACAGGAATATTATATTTCAAATCACCTGCGACATACTGGTTGGCACCATGCATAATTTTTCTGAGGGGGTCATATACCACAAAAGTAAAAATTCCCAAAATGAGCAATGAACAAAAGAATAGGATTAAGAAAACGATATATACATTTCGCAATAAATCCTCACGTTCAGCGTAAATAATGCTAAGGGGACGATGGATAGAAACATAACCCTTGGTCGAAAGTTCAGCAGTTATGGGAACCATAACACTTAAATTATCCTGTTCGAAGTGCCCATAAAAATTATCCATGGAATAATAGCTGTTGCCAAAAACGGCAGGATTAAAATTATCTAAAGTCTGGGGACTTTCTAAAATCAAACTTTCGGCAGTATTAAGCAACAACTCGCCATTAGTTCGAATTAACAAAATAGTTGCATCTTGGTAACTTGAAAGAACTAAAAGGTTACGATGCATATCCTCTAAAGTGGTATTGCTAGTGCTAGAGGCAATGGCAGTCGCTTCTTTATGTAAGGCATTGGCATTTTGGCGAACTAAAGTGCGCCCCAAAAACGAGGAGCCAAGAGTTGAAATCGTAACAAACCCAAGAATTCCCAGAATAATATAGCCAATAACAAATTTGACATAAAGAGTTTTTTTCATTAAGCTTTAACCTCAAACTTATAACCAATCCCCCAAACAGTACTAATAGCCCAGTTGGCATGGTCTTTTATTTTTTCGCGGAGACGTTTGATATGTACGTCAACAGTACGGGTGTCACCAATATATTCATAACCCCAGATGTGATCTAGCAGTTGTTCTCTGGTGAAAACTTGGTTGGGTGAAGCGGCGATAAAATACAAAAGTTCCAATTCTTTAGGTGGCATATCGATGGTTTCATCGCAATAAACAACCGAATAATTGGTTAGATTAATCACCAAATCAGCATACTCAACAACTTTTCCGTTAGCAGTAGTAGCAGTAGTCGTAGGAGTTGGTTCAAAGCGACGCAATACAGCTTTGACGCGAGCCACCAATTCTTTCGAGTCGAAAGGCTTAATCATATAGTCATCAGCACCCAATTCCAATCCCAAAACCTTATCAAAAATCTCGCCCTTTGCCGAAAGCATAATAACAGGGACATTTGATTTATGACGGATTTCACGACATACTTGATAACCGTCCATGCCTGGCAACATTAAGTCCAGTAAAATTAAATTAGGCTTAAAAGTATCAAAAGCAGTCAAGGCACTTTCTCCATCATTGACGATTTTATTGTCAAAGCACTCCTTAGTCAAATAAAGAGAAATCAGTTCGGCAATGTGATTATCATCATCGACGATTAATATTCTTTGTCTTGCGGTCATCTTTATAACCTCCTTATCAGTTTATTTGAATGTTACAATAGTAACACCAGCATCTCCTTCGCCAAATTCTCCTAGCTGGAAAGAAGATACATATTTTAATTTTTTTAAATAATTGTGAACACCTTTTCGCAGAGCGCCAGTTCCTTTACCATGGACAACGCGAACGCTTTGCAAATGCGCAAGATAAGCATCATCAAGGTATTTATCCAGTTCAGCAAGCGCTTCATCAACGGTCTTACCAAGGAGATTAATTTCTGGTCTAATCGAAGCCGATTTTTGCATCTTGATTTTGCCAGAACCAGTCAGACCTTTAATGCCAGAGCCAGTACTTGCGGGGTCAGCCACAAGCATAATATCAGAAAGTGAAGTCTTAGTGCGAATGATACCAGCTTGGACAAATAAATTGCCTTTGGCATCAGGCATGGTGCTGACCGTGCCCTTTAAATTCATGCTAAGAATTTTAACCATATCACCGATATGCAAATCAGAAGCCTTGGTTGAAGAAGGAGTATTCTTAGTATTAGTTGACATTTTTTTCTCGGTTTCAGAAAGCTTGCCTCGCAATTTTTGTCGTGCTGCCTCCATTTCCTTAATCGAGCCACCGCCTTTGCCAATTTTGTTGAAATAGCGGATGGTCTCATCGGCTTCTTCTTTGGCTTTTGTCAAAATAGTATGAGCCTCTTCGCGGGCGTCCTTTAAGATACGTTCCTTTTGCTCACTGGAACGGTCGTATTTATCAGCTAATTTTTGTTTTAACTGGTCAATCTCGATTCTTGTTGTCTCGATTTCTTGTTGTTCTTTTTCAATTGATTTGCGGCTCAATTCTAAATTAGAAATGACATCTTCAAAAGCCTCATGCTCCTCACTAATATGTTTTTTGGCATCGTCAACGATAAAATCAGGTAAACCCAATTTGCTAGATATTGCAAAAGCGTTACTTTTGCCAGGAATACCTATCAGCAAGTGATAAGTTGGGCGCAAAGTCTCAACGTCGAATTCACAACAAGCATTTTCGACCCCAGGGGTTGATAGAGCATATAATTTCAATTCGCTATAATGAGTAGTAGCCATTGTTCGAACGCCCTTATCATGTAGATAAGAAAGAATGGAAATCGCCAAAGCCGCCCCCTCGGTCGGGTCAGTACCAGCACCTAGCTCATCAAATAACACTAATGAATTTTCGTCGGCATGTTCTAAGATATTGACGATATTAGTCATGTGTGACGAGAACGTACTAAGTGATTGCTCGATACTTTGCTCATCACCGATATCAGCATAAATCTCGGTAAAGATAGCTAGTTCACAGCGTGCAAGGGCAGGAATATGTAAGCCAGCTTGTCCCATTAATGATAGTAGCCCCGCCGTCTTAAGTGAAACGGTCTTACCGCCAGTGTTTGGCCCAGTCACGATTAATAAAGTAAAGTCACCGCCCAAATGAATATTAATTGGCACAACTTGCTCTTTGGGAATTAGGGGGTGTCTAGCTTGGCGTAGTTTAATGCGCCCCTTCGTATTAAAAATCGGTTCATTGGCATTTTGCTCCATAGCAAGAATACCTTTAGCGAAAATAAAATCCATCTCAACCATTATTTCTAAGTTGTAGCCGATGATTTCAGTGTTCTCAGCCGTGAGCTGACTCAAATTAGCAAGAATGATTTCGATTTCAGCTAACTCCTTTGCTTCTAATTCACGAATGTCATTGTTTAACTTCACAATCGCCATTGGTTCAATAAAAACCGTTGAGCCAGTCGCAGATTGGTCGTGAACCATGCCAGGAACTTGAGATTTATGTTCAGCTTTGACCGGGATACAGTAACGGCCATTACGCATAGTGATTACGCTATCTTGGAGATAATTTCTAGCGGAACCATTGACAATGGTATTCAAGCCAGTATGAATACGGTCATTAGCAATTCTAATTGACCGGCGTAATTGTTTTAAAGTTGTAGAAGCGTCATCGCTAATTTCATTTTCAGTGACAATACATTTGCGAATTTCGCTTGAAAGTTTAGTTAACGGATTAAGCGAGTCAAACATATCGTCTAAAGAATCGGGTGCAATATCATCGCGGTCAGGGCGACCATAGGCTTTAACACGAGCACAGTTCTCTAATAAATTACAAATGGCAAGAAGTTCACTAGCTCCTAGCGTGCCACCAATTTCCAAACGCTTCAGTGCCGAGCGGATATCAGTAGCACCACCAAATGAAATATTGCCTTTTTTAAGTAGGCGGGTCAAAGCATCGTGAGTGTGGCGCTGTGCCATCGTTATCTTGGCAATATCACTAGATGGCAATAAGTCGCGACAAAGAGCCTGCCCCATCGGTGATGATGCATGTGCCGTCAGCATGTTAATGATTTTTGTATATTCTAAAGTTTTAAGTGCTTTTTCGTTCATAAGTAATCCCTATTAAATATTGTTTGTTCTTGTGTCTACTTTGTTCTATAATGTAAGTATACAAGAAGCAGTGAAGCGGTGCAACAAGAACTATTTAAAAAAGGTGCGCAAGGTTCATAGAATGTTCATAACTATTTGGTATTATAACGTATTGGATTAAAACTGCATTTAACCTAGGAGATGAGCGGGATGAGCAATCATAGTTTTATTAAAGAGGTTATTAAGGAAAAGCCGTTAGACAAACGCAAGCTAATGATTAAGATTATTATGCTTATAGTTGCTGCGGTTTTATTTGGTGTAATAGCTGCAGTTGTATTTGCATATACACGTCCAGCTGTTGAAAAAAGCATTGAGACCCGTAAAGGTCCAAACAGCGTGAATATTGCTGGTGGCGAGGAAGATGAAGGGGTAACACCGACGCCAAGTCGGATGCCGACACCGACACCAATTCCAGAAGTGACACCGCAAGAAGAACTAGAAGAGGCTTCCGTCGAAGCCCCGCCGGAACCAGCGGAGCTGGGTTTGCCTGAATATAAAAAATTATACAAAGACATGAAAGATATTTCGCAAAATGCTGAGAAATCAATTGTTACAGTTATTGGAATAAAAAGTGAAATCGATTATTTTAGAGATACATATGATAACCGTGGACAGCGTTCAGGCTTAATTGTGGCGAACAATGGTAGAGAGCTATTAGTGTTGACAGAGTATAGTGTCATTGATGGAGTGGATAAGATACAGATAGCATTTCCCAATGGTACAACAGCCGATGCGCAATACCAAAAGCACGATGAAAATAGTGGGTTGACGATAGTTAAGGTGCTTCTTGAAGAGGTTGATGCGGCAACTATGGATAGTATTATTACGGCGCCACTTGGTAATTCAAACAAGTTGACCCAAGGTGAACCGGTAATTGCTCTAGGCAGTCCGACTGGGTCTAGTGAGTCAATTGCCTTTGGTTCTACGACATCAGTAATCAATAAGATAGCCGTTTGGGATACAGCATATTCCCTAATTACAACGGATATTTTAGGGGTCGAAAGTGGTAGTGGCGTGTTACTTAATTTAGATGGCGAGATTGTCGGTATCATGGCGCAAAATTACAGCAATGAAAATAATACTGTTACAGCCTTAGCGATTTCGCCAATTAGAAATCTTATTCAAACATTGTCCAATAATGGGGCTCTTTATCATCTTGGCATCAAAGGCAAGGAAGTGACAGAAGATATTTCTAATGACACGGGTATTCCGCAAGGTATTTGGATTGAGACATCTAAACAAGACTCACCAGCGATGAGAGCTGGATTAATGGGTGGGGATGTTATTATCAAATTAAATGACGAAGAAGTTAGAACAATTGCGGAGTATAACAAGGAGTTAAATGCTTGTCAAGTAGGAACAATGGTGCAAGTGATTGTCATGCGTAATGGTGCTGATGGATACGAGGAAATTCCATTTGACGTAATGGTAGAAGCGTTATAAAATAGAATAGGTGGAAGATGAAAAGGCTTTTTCGCCCAGCGGAGAGGCCTTTTTCTTAATTATAAGTAAAAAGGAGGAATAAAATGAGTGTTCATGTGAATCAGGTGGGATACTGTACCAATATGCCTAAGAAAGCGGTAATTACGGGGAATGGGGAACGCTGCATGTTACTGAATGCGAAGGATATTCATCCTGAGCCTATTATACCAACCTTGGGCGAGCCACGCTATGATGCATCATCAGGAGATACGGTGCGAGTGGTTGATTTTTCGCAGGTGACAGAACCTGGCGAGTATTTTTTGTTTGCAGACGGAGGGAAAATGAATGTGAGAATTACCGACCGTCCCTATCACGAGTTGACTAATGCGCTTCTTAAGGGTATGTACTACCAACGTTGTTGTGAACTTAGAGAGGAACATGCAGGTGTTTACAAACATGCGCTGTGCCATGATAAGTTGGCAAAAGGCCTTGATGACGATAACATTCAATTAGAGATTTCTGGTGGTTGGCATGATGCAGGCGATTATGGTCGGTATATTGTGCCAGGTGCGGTGGCAGTAAGTCACATGATGTATGCTTATGAGCTATTTCCAAATGCTTTTAAAGACGAATTGAATATCCCCGAAAGTGGAAACGGCGTACCTGATGTGCTTAATGAATCCCGCTATGAGCTAGAATGGATGCTTAAATTGCAACGTGAGGATGGTGCTCTATACCATAAGGCAACCTCTCGCTTTTTTGCAGATTTTGTAATGCCAGAGGATGACTTGATGGATATCCTCCTCTTTGATATTTCACATTGTGCGACGGCAGATTTTGCTGCCGCTATGGCACAAGGATATCGGGTGTTTAAATCTATCGATGAAAGATTTGCCGATACAATGCTACAAGCAGCTAAACGTGCGTGGGTATGGCTAGGGGAAAACCCAGAGTTTGTGCCATTTCAAAATCCGCCAAATACTAGTTCAGGTTTATATGGTGATGAAGAATTCGAAGATGACATGTTCTGGGCAGCTTGCGAGCTATACACAGCCACGGGAGAAGAGCAATATTTGGAAACCATCCGCAAATACGCACAGCTTGTGACCTTTACGGGCTTTGGTAGGCTAGCAGTAGCGGGACTTGGTGCGTTGAATTGCTTGTTTATCAATGATAAAAATCTGCCAGTAGATTTTTTGGCAGATATTCGCACGCGCTTCATCGCTTATGCAGATGCAAGTTTGCAATTGTCTAAAGACAGTGGTTATGGAACGGCGATGAACCCAGAGGGCTATATCTGGGGCAGCATTCTGCATATTATGAGCAATGGTGTTGTGCTACTTTGTGCAAGCCTTTTGACGGGCAAGCAGGAATATGAGGATGCAGCTTTGACACAGTTAGACTATTTGTTAGGGGTCAACTGCACAGGCTTTAGCTTTGTCACTGGTTTTGGCGAGAACGCTTTTCGCCACCCGCACCATCGGCCATCCTTTGCGGACGGTATTGTAGACCCTGTTCCGGGGCTTGTCTCTGGTGGACCTAACGG
>JGI994J12354_10000589_pt1 | contig 36013 bp, 35 predicted proteins | sample IntmicLarv3ML3BL_FD_12354 | JGI IMG/M metagenome (IMG submission 12354) | reverse complement strand
CAAAGTAAAATATATAGGCATAACTAACCACCGCCCTGCCGTTGCAAAAGAAGCTATACTTTCCGGCTTGTATGATACTTTGCAATTTCCTTTTAACTACCTTGCCACTGATACTGATTTAGAGCTTGTTGAACTGTGCAAGCAGCATAACGTCGGCTTTATTGCAATGAAAGGTCTTTCAGGCGGGCTTATCACTAACTCTGCCGCTGCTTGTGCTTATCAAAACAAATATAGCAACGTAGTAACTATTTGGGGTGTGCAAAAAGAAAACGAGCTTGATGAATTTATTACCCACCAGAAGAACCCCCCTGCTTTAGATGAAGCCCTTCAAACAATTATTGATAAAGACCGCGAAGAGCTTATGGGTGAATTTTGCCGTGCATGTGGTTACTGCCTGCCCTGCCCTGTTGGTATAGAGATAAACACTGCCGCAAGAATGATGTACCTTATACGCCGTTCACCGTCAGAAAGGTTACTTTCTGAGAAAAGCCAAAAGATGATGGCGAAAGTTGCTGATTGTATTGAATGCGGACAATGTAAATCTAAATGCCCGTACGGGCTTGATACCCCTACATTATTGAAAAAACATTATAAAGACTACCTTGAAATTATTGAGGGTAAACCATTAAATGAAGCGGACTTTTTGAAAAGAACTTAACTCTTTAAAAATAAAGAGTAATAATAAAAAGCAAAAGAGGTGTGCGAAATGATTACAAAAGTTAATGCAGAGCGATTACAAAAACGCTTAGAAGAGCTTGGTGAAATTGGTGCAGAACCAGGCAAAGGTAGAACCCGAATGGGGTTTTCGCCCGAATACCTTGAAGGTGCTGAGCTTGTTTGCAGGTATATGTGTGAAGCTGGTATGGAAGATATTCGCATTGATGCCATAGGTAATATTATAGGCGTTAAAAAAGGAAAAACTCAACGGAAAATTGTACTTGGTTCTCATATTGATACAGTGCCAGAAGGCGGTATATATGATGGTTGCCTTGGTGTGCTTGGTGCTATTGAATGTATACAAACTTTAACCGAAAACAACATTACACCAAACCACACCATTGAAGTAGTGTCTTTTTCAGACGAAGAAGGCAATATTATAGGCGGTTTAGTTGGCAGTAAGTCTTATGCAGGTATTCCGCTAACTGCCTCTGCCATTGCAAAACTGCCAAGTGCCGGCATTACTGAGGCGGATATTGCTTCTTGCAAAACAGACACTGATTTAATTGATTGCTACCTTGAGCTTCACATTGAGCAAGGAGGCGTGCTTGATACACAGCAGATGGAAATAGGTGTTGTACAGGCTATAGTTGGCATAAAAAGCTATAATGTTACAGTTGAAGGCTTCCCAAACCATGCGGGCACTACCCCCATGTTTTTGCGTGATGATGCTTTAGTTAAAGCCGCTGAAATGATTACCGAAGTAAACAAAATTGTACGCGAGTTAGACCCTGATATGGTTGGTACTGTGGGGGAAGTTTATGTAGAGCCGGGTGCTTCAAACATAGTTCCCGGTAGAGTAAAATTCCCTATGGAATTTCGTGCCGTAAAAACAGAGTCTTTAGATAAAGCCTTTCTGCACATGAAAGAGAAGTTTAAAGATTACAACGTTTCTTTTGAACCACGTACCAATTTAGCCCCTACTTTTATGAGCGATGACATAAAACAAGTTATTTTAAGTTCATCTGAAAAGCTTGGCTATAAAACATTACTTATGAACAGCGGTGCTGGGCATGATACTATGAGTATGGCCGAAGTTACAAAAGTAGGCATGATTTTTGCACCGAGTGTAGATGGCATAAGCCATAGTCCAAAAGAGTTTACCCATATTAAAGATGTGGAAAACAGCACCAATGTATTGCTACATACAGTACTTGAGTTAGATGAGAAATAAGTTGCCCACTATTATATACAACTAAAAACCTTGAAACGAATTTGCTTCAAGGTTTTTATATTTTACTCATCTATATGCCATATGTAACTGCATCTATGATAAAACTATAACATAACCATTGTATATTATATAAAAAAGAGAGCTTGTTTAGAGTACCAAACACAATAACTCAAAACAAGCGCTCTTTAATATATTCAAACACGTTGAACCCTATTACAACGTTAAGCGCACTCACTTTGCACTTAGTACATATTTCCCTATAGCTTTGAAATTAAACCTTATATTTCATTTAGTTTTTATGGTATTTTGGGGGAATATTTCAAAAATTGGGAAAGTTTAATAAAAGAAACAATTTTTTACCCTTTGTATATCACGCCATCTTTCATAACAAATTTTACATCTTGCATGGTGCTAATATCGCTAAGGGGGTCGCCGTTTACAGCTACCACGTCTGCATATGCGCCTGCGGCCAATACACCTACCTGCCCCTGCATCTTCAGTAATTCTGCAGCGTTTACGGTTGCTGTAAGCAACGCATCCATTGCACCCATACCTGTACGCATCATCAGCTCAAACTCACGTGCTTGCTTGCCGTGGTAGTTAAATGGTGTTGATGTATCAGTGCCGAAGCATATTTTAATGCCTGCCTCACGAGCCATACGTGTAGATTCAAAATGCCTTTTGACGACCATTTCCGCTTTTTCAACCGCATAAGCAGGTATGCCACTTTCAAGTCCATTTTCCGCAATCAGATAACCAGCTGATAACGTAGGCACTAAATAGGTCCCATACTTCTTCATAATATCAACACATTCTTCATCCATCAACGTGCCGTGTTCAACAGCAGTAATACCAGCCCGTGCTGATTCCTTAATACCGATTGCACCATGGCAATGTGCCGAAGAAATACGTCCTCTTGATTTAGCAACGTCAATGGCGGCTTTCATTTCCTCATAAGTCAGCTCTATTGAACCAGGGTCATCTCCTGCACTCAATACACCACCCGTAGCCATCAACTTTATTTGGTCAGCACCATATTTAAAAGTGTACCGTGCGGCACGTCTTGCTTCATCTGGGCTATCCACCACCTGCCCAAAGGGGCGTAAGTTAGTAATGTATGGGTTATAGTGTGTATCTGCATGCCCGCCGGTTGAGCCGATGGGAATACCGCTGGTAAACACACGCGGGCCCCATGCCAAACCGGAATTGATTGCATTGCGCACATCCACATCAGTAAAGTTGAAGGCGCCCTCATCACGCACAGTAGTAAAGCCGCTTAACAAGTTGGTCTGCGCATTGCAAAGGCTTGTTAAAGCCACCTTTCCAATGGTATTAGACATAAAGCTTGCCATTGAATCCGGCTCGCCACTCATATTCAAATGCAGATGGCAATCGATTAGCCCTGGCATAACAAACTTATCTGATAGGTCGATTATTTCGTATTCTTTCAAATCGCCAGCTTGTGCTTTTGCCTTTACGTCCACAATCCGGTTGTCCTCAACCAGAATACACATATCGCTCAATACATCTTTTTTTTGCGTATCCAGCAGAGCACCACATAAAATTACTTTTTTCAAAAGTAGAGCCCCCTTATTTTTTGTAGACTACTCCATCCTTCATTATAAACTCACACTTTGTCATTACAGTCAAGTCCTCAATTGGGTTGCTACCAAAAGCAACTATATCTGCTAATTTTCCTTCTTCAATGCTACCTATAGAATCGTTCATTTGCATCATTTCAGAGTTAACTTTTGTAGCTGCCAAAAGTGTTTTAACTGGTTCCATGCCAAAACTGTTCATCAAAGCAAATTCACGTGCTTGTTCACCGTGTTTATTGTATGGCGTGGCAGCGTCAGTACCAAAGCCAATTTTCACGCCCTTAGCCATGCACTTCTGGAATCCATCTTTATGGGTGGAAAGAACTTCTTCCGCCTTACGTACTGCCCAATCTGCTATACCTGCTGAAACACCCGCTTGCACTATGTTATTTGCTGCGATGATTGTAGGAATAAGGTATGTGCCGTACTCTGCCATCATATCAATGGCTTCATCATCCATAATCATTCCGTGTTCAATGCTGGTAATACCTGCACGAATGGCAGCCTTTATTCCTTCATGGCCATGTGCATGCGCTGAAGATATACGTCCGCGAGATTTTGCAACATCTATTGCCGCTTTCATTTCTTCATATGTCATATCTGGTGCACCCGGTTCATCACCAAAGCTCATAACACCGCCGGTAGCCATTAGCTTAATTTGGTCTGCACCATATTTCAAGGTATAGCGTGCAGCTTTTCGTGCTTCATCCGGAGAATCTATAATTTTCCCAAATGGGTTTCCATCAGTGATATAGGGGTTGTAGTGTGTATCGCCATGTCCGCCAGTTGTACCAATAGACACACCGCTTACCATCATTCTCGGCCCGAAAACCAAGCCGGAATTGATTGCATCACGCACTGCAACATCGCTAAATCCGCCTGCACCTTCATCACGAATGGTGGTAAAGCCCGCCATCAAATCATCCTGTGCATTCTTCAAGCTTTTTAGCGTCAGCGCACCAATTGTCGTGTAGGCCATCTGCCCCATTGAGTCCGGTTCACCATTCATGTTTACATGCACATGTGAGTCTATTAAGCCTGGCATTACAAACTTGTCGCTCAAATCAATTATTTCATAGTCAGATAAATCTCCGGCTTCCGCTACCGGTAACACTTTTTCAATACGGTTTTCTTTTACCAGTATTACCATGTCCTTTTGTACAGTTTCGTCTTTAGCGGTAAATAACATTCCACATTTAATTGCTTTCATTACTCAAGTCTCCTCTTTAAATTATTTTTTTGTGAATTAGGGTTCAGCCGTTATGCTATCGGTTTTTATTATATAAATATCAGCGGTGCAATTATACCTGCAAAAATTACGGATGCAACTGTTACTGTGGCAAATCCACCTACAAGCATCTTTGGCATAACGTAATCTACAATACGTTGTTTTTCTTCATCTGGTAAATCAAGCCCTTTTACACACTCTGTTGAAATCATGTATGTACCCGGGTAACCTATCATAGCTGTTATACCTATAGCAACAGAAAGCGGAACAGAATAACCCAATACCTTACCCGCAATGGCAGAGAATATAGCGATGCCAACGGCACACATAATAAGCAGGCCGGCAATTGGGGCAAGCATTCTTAAAAACGCTTCAGGTGTAACTGAGGCAAAGTTGCCAGGAATAAGCGATAATATACCAAGCATCATCATGCCAAAGCTACCAGCCTTGTTCAATGAATCTTTTTCCAAGAAACCAAGCTCCATAAAGATGATACCAAAAAGCAAGTATGCAATGTTTGGGTTAAGGAAGTAGTTTTGAGGGCTGGTATTTGGTATTGCGGTAAGGTTAGCAACAAAGTAAGCTATCAATGCAACAATAGCAAGCTTAGATATATATGCATTTGAGGATTGCATAGATTTAGGCATCTCTGGAAATATACGTAAACTGAAACCTTTCTTCTCTTCGGCTTTGACTATTTCATTCGCACCGCCATCAGCTATGAATTTAGCCACAACCTTTTTGAGCATAAATGATGCTACCGGAATACCTACAAACATTTGGAATGAGGAAACCAGCATAGCATACGCACCTATTTCAGGCATACCTGCTTCCGTAGCTTGCGTAGACACTATAATGGCGGCTATTATTCCACCTGAAATCGGTGGTGCGGCGGCCAGTGCATAAACCCTGCCAAATATCCACGTACCCACGGTAAAGCATACAAGTGCTATACCAACTAAACCAACCAATGCAATAATGATTGTTTTCCATTCCTTTAACAAATCACGCAATTCAATTGTCGTGCCTAGGTGGGTAATCATCAATGGTATACCGAAACTACTCATTAATACGGGTAGGCCGGTGCTGGCCAGTGCGCCCGCTGCTGCAGGGTCTGACGGGATAATTCCTGTCCAATAACCGGTTAAGTAGACAAATGCGGCAATGATAATACCGGAGACATATCCCTTTGTTTTGTAGGAAACAATATCTCCCAGCCAAAAGGATACAGCCAGTATTACAAACGCCGTCAAAGGTGTCCAGAATGACATAATAAATAACTCCCTCTCTTGTTTTGCGGCAAAATGGGTACAAAAAAAGTGCCGCATAATATTTTTGATATATACCATGCTGCACCGCAAGAGGGAGCTTTAAACTCACCTAACTTCCGAAATATATAATAAAAGAAATTTCTCTCTCCTATGAGGCGCAGCAAATTGGTCTAAAGTCGCATTCGCGCTTTAGCAAGCTGCATACCCCTAATAGGGATTAACTAGATTGTTTGCAACTGCCTAAAGCGCTTTGTAATATCTAGAAGTAGCCCAATAAATATAACGACTAGAATTACTACGCTGAAGGCAAAAAATTGCTGTGCCATCAGAGAAAAACGTCCTTTCAAATTTAAATTTTCATTAGTATATCATATGCTTTATAAAATAGCAAACATAAAATTCATATATTTCTCATATTTATTGCACATTGTGCGTTGAAATAACTAAAATAACAGCTAAAATACTTGAAAATATCTTTTTCTCAACTTGCTTGTTTTTGCTTTGCTTTACTGAAATTACTTATATGGTAGATGGGTAAACAGTTTCAAATTCAATTAACAACCTATTCTACTGCAAACTCTTTCATTTTATTGCTGAAAGCCCTTTCTTGTGCAAGTAAAATATCTTGCCAGTCTTTTTCGGTTGGGTATTCTTGCACGCAAACAATTTCAATTCCTGGTGCCGAAAGCCCCGGTATATCTGTAACAAGAACATCTATATCTTTCCCTGGTATTTGCCCTGCAAAAGTTGAAAAAGTTTTGGGCACAGCAACATCTATTTTCAGCTTTGCATGGCGTTTTAGCATTTTTCTAATAAGCTCTACATGCTTCATGTCAGAATCAAAAAGAATACCTACTTTTACTTCAGGTAGCATGCTGTCAAGTTTTTCAAGCAACTCCGGCCACTCTGTAAACAGGGTAAACATAACGTCATCGCAAATATAATTATCTCTTGAACATTGTAAAACCGCACTTACCTGTTCATAAAATATCTCTGCAATTTTTCTATTTTCTTTAACAAAACCTTCTAAAAATTGCCGGCTACGGTTGTAGATGATTGAATGGCGGTAATCGCTCAACTGTAAAATATTGTAAAGGCGCACTTGCATTTCTTCTGTACCCTGCAGTGAAATATCCAGCTGGGCTGAAAGGTTGCTTAGTATCTCTTGAATTTTATTGTAAATACCTTTTTGCTCTTCGCCATGGTTAATAATTTCCTTCAAATGCACATAAGATGTTGCATATTGCCCTCCGAACAAAACCTTGAACATTTGCAAAAGTAAATTATCGTCCATGTTTATAGTAAATGTTCTATAGAACTGTGCCAAAAATGCTTTGTCCTTCAAAAACTTATATTCTAACCACAGCGTTTTTTCGTAGTTAATGGTGTGGTTGTTTTTCATTCTGATGAGCCGTACGTATCCCCATATACGCATTCTCTGTAAATCAGGAAATGTGAAGTTTACTTTGCTCTCTTTTATTATTTTTTCTATAAGCAGGTTCATTGTGTGGCATTCTTCTTTGCTAAGCAGGTCTGAAAGATCGTAATATTTTTCCGAAAAAAGAGCAATGTAAAACCGCGAAACACTAAGCTCATCACCTGTTATATAGGTAGGGTTTGTTACAATTTTTATTTTAAAGCGTTCCAGCTTTTTATTCATCTGCCCTATCATGCGCCGCAGGGTTGAAAGGCTTAGGTATAGGTTTTCTGCTAATTCTTCCAACGTTTCACCTTCGTGCATAAAAAGGTATTCAATTAAGTTGTATTCTTTGCTTTGGCAAAGCACTTTGTTGTAAATAGTACGCACAGAGCACGCTTGAGGTATAACAAGGCGGATCCCACTTTGCTGTGTTTCTATTTGTACAGGTGCTAGGTATGTATTTGCCTGCTTCGCATCTTGCCACAGGGTGCGCGTCGCATAACCTGTCGCATTGCTAATTTCGGCAAGTGTGGCTTCTCCGTTTTTTACAAGGTACTCCAGCAGTGTAAGCTGCCGCAAAATTTGTATAGAAAGTAGCTCTCTCATATATGCCCTTCTTTCAGCATAAATTTTTCAAAACTTGCAATTTGCGTAGCAGAAAAAGAACTGTAAAACACCCTAAAATATCAGATAATATAGACATAAAATAAAAACATTTTGAAAAGGAGACCAAAAAATGACAAACTTAAAATTCAAAAACCAACCCTATAACACAAGTGCAAATGCACAACAAGAATGCATTAAAACAAATTCAACAAAAATTGAAATATACAAAAGATGTTGTTTGCATTTAGCAGGCCTCGGGCTTGAAAACGAACATAACACGCGTGAAAAGTACATTGTTTAATTTCTTCATCTTTTCACACACACTTTAAGTTGTAATTACTTAACGAAAAAGGAGGTGCCATAAACTATGGTAACTAAAAACAATTCTATAAAATATTTTCTAACAGTTTCTTCTGCACTAATGTTAATAGGCATAAGCATAAATATGTTTCTGGCGCCTCACAACATTGCTGCAGGTGGCATAAGCGGTATAGGTGTACTTATTGAATATGCCTTTGGCACAAACCGTGCTTATACCGTACTTTTACTCAACATTGTAATGGTTACGCTGGCTTATTTTGCTCTTGAGCGCAAAGTTTTTGCAAACATGTTACTTGGCAGTATTCTTTTGCCTATATCTTTAGCTATTGTACCCGAAACAATTATTATTTCAAATCGCTTCATTTCAATTATATTCGGCAGTGCACTTTTTGGGGTAGGCGTTGCCATTTTGTACCGCAATAATTCTTCCAGTGGCGGCACTACCATTCCCCCGCTCATAATGAAAAAACACTTTAATATAGATACTTCAATAGGCCTTTTAGCTACTGACTTTATTATTGTTATCTTTAACATTTTTGTGTTTGGAATAACATCTTTCATTCTTGCTGTAATTTCTCTAATTATTACTTCAATTACAATGCACGTAATGGAAAAAGGCCTGCCCCATAAACGGCATGAACTTGTTTCAAGTTAATATCTACCTTATTTTCATCAGTATAGCACACTATTTTACCTTTTGTATACTTCTTCTATGTACAACATAATGGCCGTTGCTATACGCTTTCGGCACAAACTATTCCCTTAGTTTTGCCTTAATATAAAACGTCTCTGTAAAAAAATACAGAGACGTTATTTGATTTACTGCATAATAAATTCACTTTACTTATGCTGTCATGTTTGCAATATGCGGTTGGCACTTCATACACATGGCACAACCCACTTCATCGTTTTCGCTAAGCTCTAACCCCCACCTGCGCATTTCAACAAAAATAGAATAAATACTTAAGCCTTTTTCGCTTACGGCGTATTCTACCCTTGGTGGAATTTCGGGGAAAACAGTACGTATAATAATTCCTTCTTCTTCCATTTCGCGCAGTTGTTGTATTAAAACTTTTGCACTTACGCCCGGTACACCTTTTACAATTTCTCCGTAACGCAACGCCCCTTGAGACAATTCCTTCAATATTTTAATTTTCCACTTACCGTTAATTAGCGAAAGTGTAAGTTCTATCGGACATTTTGGTGCCATAATGTTGCCACTCTCCATTTCTTTCTTTTTTGTAAGTAACCTTACAAAAAAGTGCATACTTGCCATTTGTTTATTTTAAGCTTATTATAATATCAACGAATGAAAAAAGCAATTATTTTCTACAAAAAGCAAATAATACTTTTTCAAAAATTTACACTAAAAGGAGATTTTAAAATGGCAAACATTACTTATGAACTTATTACTGACGGCAATATTGAAATATGCCGCGACCTTTGCAATGCACTTATGGCTTTCCAAAAAGAGCAAGCTACAATTGGAAAAGAAGCTTTTGACATGATGAACTTTGACACCCGCATGAAAGTTAGCTATGCAGGCGCACTTCGCGCCCATGTAGTTGTTGCGAAAGATGGCGATAAAGCAGTAGGCTACATTTTCTCTACCATTGATGAAACTCCGGAAGAAGCAAGAGGTTACTTCCCTCCTTGGGCACCTAAAGGCGAAGGCTTTATTGGTTTTTACCCTGAATGGCTTGAATTACCGCAGAATACAGGCTGTCTCAGCAACTTGTATGTTCTTCCGGAATATAAAGGCATGGGTATAGGCAAAAAACTAACAGAAATGGCTGTTGAATGGCTCGAAAGCTTTGATGATGTAGATATTTCTTTCGTTTACATCTCAAACGGAAACGACAATGCAGAAGAGTTCTACAAAAAATTCGGTTTCACTTATTGCCATGATGTATATGGCGGTTTCATTCGTGCAGCTTACAAGAAAAAAGATTAATTCATTCTAATTATTACTAACAGAAAAGGCTAACGGCAACTTTAAAAGTTGCCGTTAGCCTTTTTCAACTGCTTTACACATTTTATTAATTTATAATTACTTATTGCCTGATTAGTATTTTGACAATAAGTCATTTAATTTTTTAAGTTCATTTGATTGTTCTATTTTTTCTTGAACATATTCGCCATTTTCCCAGTATGCTTTAATACCATATGCTTCTATACCGTGGTAACTTGCATCACTGGTAATAATTCTAAATTCATCATCTACTATTACAATTGCAGCACAATTAGACATTGCTATTCCAATTGTATCTTCAGTTTGCAATAAATCTTTCATATGGTTTAACCTGTCTTTTTCATCACAATGAGGTGTAAACAAACCATCAACCAAGCCTAATGCATCTACTTTTATTAACGGCGCATTGGGGTCATTTTGTTCAATTTGTAAAGCATCTGAGCTACAAGAACTAAACCAACAATTTGCCCCGGCAGACACACCACACATTACTTTCCCATCTTCAAACGCTTTAGTTAATACTTCATCAAACTCCGTAGTTTTCCACAGTTCTATCATGCTTCTGGTATTTCCGCCACCTACATAAATAATATCAGCCCAATTAATTAGCTCTTGCGCTTTTGTTCTATCAGCTAAGTCGTCGCTATGTAAAATTCTGCATTCACAGCTATACATTTTATTATATATATCCACCATAACACTAAAATACCCTTCTTGCACCCCTGTATTTGCGTGGCCTAAAAATAAAAAGTTAGGTTTGTTTTTGCCAGTTAATCGAATTATTTCAAGGTCCATTGGGGCCGTTTCATATGGGTTTCTACTACCATCATCTTGTAATCTTCCGTTTTCGCCACCACCGATGGCAACAATTTTTCTGCTCATAAAACAACATCCTCCTTTTTCGCCTGGAAATTAACACAATGGGGCTTCTTTCATCTAAACAATAATATTATAACAATATTTGCTATAATTTACATCTTTCATATAACCTTTACATATAAACACTATAAAAATTAAGAATTCATATTAATTATATGATACAATACTCTTATCGTTCATATATTTGATACACCAAAGACATTTAACCTGTTTTGTGTAAATGAATTTTTTAGTTACATTTCCAATATAAGCAGAGTAAAAACATTTTATTAAAAGGGGTATTTAAGCATGAAAAAGATAAGTCCTTTAATATTTACATTAGCTATCGCTTTATTAACAGTATTGTTGTTCACCGCATGTAACAGAAATACACCGAGCGAAAGCACAGTAAGCACGTCCACTTCAACAGAAGATACAACAAATAGTAGCACCGAAAATGGTACCACGCAGACACTTACAGATACCCGCACTGCCCCACTTGAAGAAAGGCAGCAAGCACTTAATAATGCCTTTGGCCATGCAAATTGTAACATGGTAACTATTACGCAAGTATCTTTTTATGAAGAACTACAGTTCGATGAAAATACCCCATATGTCTATTTTGAAACGTTAGATGGGCATGAGCTTTTTCTTTCCCAAGATGGGTTTCAAAGAATTTTTTATAACAACGGATACAGTGTACTTTCCCTTTACCCATCTGAAGGTACTACATTTCTGCTTTATTATTATGGAGAGCTTGCAACGGATGGCAACCTTGGAAACACAAATGTAAAAAGCCTTATACCGGAAGCCTGGAATGAAGATATTAGCGGGCAAACTTATATTGAATTTCTTGAATATGACTTATCACAATTTGCCGATATACCTGAGCATCAAGTTGTACTTGGGTACGATGAAGCAATTTTTCGCCTTCTTGAAAATGGAGAAACCCGGCAATTTATAGAAATAAACTTTGACGTAATGATAAATGAATACACTGTAGTGGAAAAAGTTACATTGCCCGTTGGCGGTTTCTACTACCTTGTAGATGGTGTGAGGGTTGACCCGTATTTCCCCTACCACATGCAAATTTCTTATACGGAAGTAAGCTATGCGTTTAACATATCATTACCTGATGATATGGGCACTGCACGGCATACGCGGTTTGTTTTCTCAGACGGTAGCTTTGTTTGATACGATTTTGACAGATAGCTTTACATTTTAAGGTGAAGGTATAAGGTTAGCGTCCACTTCCAATGTTTCACTCGTGTTTGTAGTATTGTTAAATGAAATAACTATTATGTGAGTTCCGCGCACGGTTACACCATAAGTAGTATCAGAAAAATGTTGTCTCGCAAGAATATTTCCGTCTATGTCTATGCAAATTACATCACGTGTCTCGTCATCCACATAGTAAAATCTGTGTGAGTAACTTTCATCGGTCAAAAGAATTGAAAACCCAGTGGAACAAAAAGCTAGCTCTAACCCAGACAATGTGTTGCACAGATAATAAAGGCTGTTATGCTCTGAAAAATAAAATCGGTACATATAGTAGTCATCATCGTAGTAAATCAAGTGCTTTTGCCGAAAAATGATTTCTCCTGTGGTAGCGTCTATAACATCTACCATATAAGGCGGAGAGTGCTCTGAAATTAGAAAATAAGTGCCGGAAGAAAAAATTATGACATTTGGTGAAGGTGTTGATGTTATGCACTCAAGCTGCATATCTAAAAGGAACTGCCCACTTTCAGACATGGCAATATAGTAATCTCCGTATCTTTCGATAAAGGAATATTCACTGCCTTCAATAGATTTTTCCAGAGGCAGTGATTCTTCGGGCATTTCCTCCAGTGGGGTTTCTTGCGTACAACCTACCAAAGTAAAAACCAGCGTAAAAGCTAAAAGTAAACAAATGATTTTTTTGAAGTGAAGGTGCTTCATTTGAATTTCTCCTTAAAAAGGTGTATTTAGTTATGTACTTAAATTATGGTGTATATGCAGGGAGTTGTCAACCAAAGGGTGCAAGGGAAAAGGCTTGGCTAATATGTAAAAGTAAGTCTTGCAAACTTAAGACAGAAAACGCGAAAAAAAGGTAAAACTAAAAGGCAACAAAAAGCATTTGCTTTCTGTTGCCTTTTGTTTGTTTTTTATAATATATGCATAAACTTTAGACTTGTTAAAATAGCATTTTTTTATTGCAAATATCAATATCGCACTTTTTGTTTTAACATGCTATACTTTACTTGTACTACATATTTTATATAAAGAGGTTTACAATGGTTATAAAAATTATTCTGTTTATAATAGCTATACCGTTTTTATTATTTATTGTTTCCCTTTTTACCCCTGTGCCTTTGGCACTTATTGTGCGCTGGTTGTTTGCAAGTACAAAATTTACTGCCTTACCGCAATACCCCGAAATGGAAGAGCAAGTAACTATACAAAAAGACCTAAAATACCCATCAAAATTCAAAGACAACACCTTAAATATATATCTGCCCAAAAACACATCTGCCCCACTGCCTGTTATTTTGTGGGTGCACGGCGGTGCCTTTGTTGGCGGAGATAAGCAAGATGCCCATTACTACTCTGCCTCACTTAGTTTTGAGGGATATGCCGTTATTTCAATGAACTATATGCGTGCACCAGAAGCAACCTTCCCTACGCCTTTGGTACAAATGCAGGAAGTATATGCCTGGATGCTTTCTGTAAAAGATGAATACTCGCTTGATATGTCAAAGATTATTCTTGCAGGAGATTCTGCCGGTGCTTTTTCTTGCGTTATATTTGCTTTGGTACAAATAAACCCTGTTTTCGCAAAAGAAGTAAAGCTTTCGCCTTGCTTACCGCCCGAATGCTTAAAAGGCTTGCTTTTGTATTGTGGCCCATATTTTTTAGATAAAATACCCACACTGAAACAACCTATAAAGTATGCTATTCTGCAAATGGGCTGGGCGTTTTTCGGCACAAAAAGCTGGGTAAAAAAATATAGTAGTACCCTTTCAATACAAAAATACTTAAATTCAAGCTTTCCACCCGCTTTTATTGCAGATGCAAACACTGCTTCTTTTGAAGCACATGGCAGAGAGCTTGCAGAAGACCTGAATGAACTAGGTGTTTTTACACAAACTCAGTTTATTCCGCTTGAAACAGAGCGTACCTTCCATGCTTACCAATTCAAAATGGATACGCCCTCCGCAGCTGAGTCTTACTATCTTACAGTGAAGTTTTTGAAAGAAATACTGAACACAGATATTTGAAAAAGCTTACATATTTTTATTAAATAAATATGATATTTCATTTGCTTTAGGTATACCCTACTGAAATGAGAGTTGAAAAGGAAAAAAGATAGAGCCTAAATCTGAAGTGCACCCCAAAAGTTAGATAAAAACTAACGGAACTTTGGAGGTGTATTTTATTATGACAAAGTATTAGGATAAAGAAAAATTGGAATCGGTATAAAATAATTTTTTATAAATCTTTATTGCGGTATAAAAAACTCTCTCAATTATTTAAACTGTATGGTATACTATTAAAACTGATTAAAAAAATAGGCGAAAATTTTTATAAATCAAGAGCTTATTTTATAAAAAACTATGCAATGTTTAAAAATCTATTATTTGAAGAAATGTATACAGATAATTTTTCTGCCATACAACCAATTGCCGAAAATACACTTCACCTCATCTTGCGCTGATACAATATTTAAGGGAGATTATCTATGTACAAGGATCAACAGGCTACAAAAATTAAGAGTATAATATTGTTAGCTCTTGCAGCAATTATATGGGGTGTGTCATTCGTTGCGCAAAGTGATGGAATGAACTATGTTGATGTGTTTACATTTAACTCTTTGCGTTTTATCATCGGTGGTTTTGTAATGCTTCCCTTCACACGGCTTTTAAACAAAAATGAAACAAATATGCAGAAAAACAATAGTGGTTCTTTAGACTTGTTGTCCGGAATATGCTGCGGCGTTATACTTTTCATTGGCTGTAGTTTACAGTTAACAGGAATAAAGTACACAACCGCTGGAAAAGCAGGCTTTATTACAGCGCTTTATATTATACTTGTTCCAATTTTTGGGCTTTTCTTAAAAAAACGCGTGGGGATGCGTGTATGGCTTGGTGTGGCATTTGCTGTAGGCGGGCTGTATCTGCTTTGCATAACAGAAGCCTTTATGCTGGGAACGGGCGATATATATCTACTTGGTGGTGCAATTGCTTTTTCAGTCCATATTTTGTTAATTGACTATTTCGCATCAAAAATGAATGCGGTAAAGCTCGCATGTTATCAATTTATAGTAGCAGGGGTTATATCTTTTATATTTATGCTTGTATGGGAAAAACCGTTATTTGCAAACATATTAGCAGCATGGTTTCCAATATTATATGCAGCACTTCTCTCAAGCGGGGTTGCCTTTGTGTTTCAAATTATCGGGCAGAGAAACATGAATCCAAGCGCGGCGTCGCTTATTCTAAGTTTTGAGGCTGTTGTATCTGTAATTGCGGGCTTTTTGCTTTTGGGCGAAAAGTTAAGTGTGAGAGAGATAGCAGGGTGTGTGCTTATGTTTGTGGCAATTATTTTGGCACAACTGCCGGAAAAAGGCGCAGAAAAAAACAAGGCAAACTAATACAATATGGCACAAACTTAAAAAAGCGAAATCTACAAATGTAAGTATTCCGAAATAAAGCCTTTTGTGAACTAAGAGGCGAACACAAAATAAATCTATGAGCCAAGGGTAATCCCTTGGCTTTTTTAAGGGGTTGTATACCTCTATCACGAATTACCAATTTTTACTAAAAGACACGTAATTGAATTAAGACAAATGAAAAAGAATTGAGCACTAAATTATAAGCACTCAATCCTCAGCTTTTCTTCGATTATAAATTCGTTCAATTTTTTGGGTTCATTGCCTAGCGTTCTATATTTTTTTAGCCCTACTATTATTTTACTGTCCGTCTGCTTTACTGAATTTTATTATCCAGTTAAGGCCAGTACCGATGGAGTGCACTTTAGCAAAATGCCCCTGGTTTATAGCTACCGCCATTCGGTACAGAGAATTCATATAAACAAGCTTAGCGTTTTCTTTTACATCTGCAAAAGAGCGGCAATATGGAATAGTTTCTTTGAAAACAGGTAAGTCTCCGTTACTGATAGCAACCTCTACTTTATCACCATAATCTACCTCCAAAGAGAGAAAATCCTCTCGGGTAATATTAGTCCATATGCTTCCAAACCTGCCATCAAGAACATCTATACACCCTTTTACGCTACCCTCACCTATTTCAACATTTCCTATTTTCACCTCAACAATATTGCTTTCGTTAAGTTCTCTACCAACATCTTCAAAGCTAATTTGCCCAGAGGCAAGCCTTGCCCCGACATTGGCATATAAGTCTCTGCCATGGAAGGTATACGATGTTTCAGAATTTTTTCTAAGATAAATAGATGTATCAATTTCACGCACAGCCTCTATTCCTACAAAGCGTTTTAAGTGAGTGAGCGTTCCGTTATTTGGGGTAACTACATATTGGTTACCTTTTGTTTTCACCACAACACTATTACGGTTTGAGCCAACTCCCGGGTCTACTATCGAAACAAATACTGTTTCGCCCGGCCAATATTCTACTACCTGAAAAAGGCGGTAGGAAGCTTCAAATATATTGTACGGTATTATCTCATGGGTCAGGTTAAAAATTTTAAGCTCCGGCTCTATACAAAGCGAAACGCCATACATTGCCGCAACGCCGCCGTCCGTGTACCCAAAATCACTCTGAAATACTAATGCTCTATCTTTCATGTACTAAACTTCACCGTCCAATCGAGACTATATACAAGGCCGTATTTTATATAATACTTCTCAAATATATTGTTTTTCTTCTCTCTTTAGTTATGCTCTGATATAAGGCGTTCATGGTTTTCAGCAATGTAATCCGCCGCTACTCTCATAAGAATATGGCAAAACTCTCTTGTTTTTTCAAAGCCTTTAGAATGAACCATTGTCTCTTCATTCATGTAAAGTTTACGGTTAGTTTCAAACATAACTGAAAAAACTCTTGGGTCTTTACCGTAATGTTTCATCGGGGTGATCGCCCCACCGTACGGGCTATTTAGGCGAGGCGTATAGCCCCCGCTCCGAATAGTTTCCGTAAGCTCTTTGATGAGCCCTATGGGTGTGTGGTATTTATCGGCTCCAATGTCAAAATCCGGCATGGAAAAGAAATTATCAAGCTTTACTCTCTTGTTTGAGTTAAATGAATGTCCGTCAATAATAAGGCAAAATCCATACTTTTCAAGCGAAGCATCTACTGCTTCGGTAAGTTTTTTGTGGTGAGGGTCGTAGATTTCGGCAAGTATTTGTTCACGCACCTGTAAATTGTTTTCACGAAGCTTTTTCCCTGTAGATGTTCTGGTGTACATAAGCCCTTGCCCATACTTTGCACATGGCTCACTATTATCATCTCGAAATCTCTCAACATCACACACAAGGCGGCTTACAGTGGCTATTACCCGTATATTGAAACCCTCTGCATCATAAAGTTCATCACAAAAAGCATCCGTCATACGGCGAACTTCCAGCTGAAGTTCTTCTTCACTTATAAGGTATCCGTCTTTATATTCACTCGGGAAATAAACCGAAGCATGCGGTATATGAACCACTACAAATCCATAATCATTCACAAGCGATGCCTCCTTACAATTAAAAAGTTATCCATGGGCACCAATAATCTACCGGCAGAGGATATAGTATGCGATGAACCACTATATAATACCCAACAAAAAGGCATATGCACACTAATATCGCTCTTGCTATCCGGTCTGCTTTTTCAGGTGGGTGTTCGCTGTACCATGTACGTTCTTTAAGCTTTCCGTAACCCCTAAGGTCCATTGCATTAGCTATATTGTTTACCTTTCCAAAAGATGTCATTATTAGTGGCACCAAAAGCAAAGTCATCTGCTTAAGCCGTTTTCCAATACTAACTCGTTTAAGGTCAAGCTCTACCCCGCGCATTGAAAGAGAGTTTTTGATATCGTTATAATCACGGGCGATATCAGGAATTGTACGGAATGCAAGTGAAATAATAGTGCATACTTTATAGGGCATACGTAATTTATTTAACCCTGCCGCTAGCTCTGATGGGGTTATTGAAAGAACAAATAAAATAGAGGTTGACAGAGCGCATACCCGCTTGAAAAACATTGCCCCCATATACCATAACGTTTCCTTGGTAATGTAAAGCCTTGGACTGAAACGGATAAGCATTGTTTCACCGCCGACATGAGTAAGACCCGAGTTTGGTTTTACAACCAGAACCATAAGCGAGCCTATTATGCCCGCCGTAACTGTAAGAAATAAGAACATTGCAATTATTGGCTTCCAATTCGGTTTCATTGAAATAATGCCGAGCAAGCATGCCAAAAACATCGGTATCATAACTCGCACATCAAATGTCATTATTATATATACGGTTATAACCGCGAAGCCAAATACCTTTGTTGCACCGTTAAGTTTATGTATAGTCGTATTTCCCGGCGAATAGTTTATCATGAACCGGTTATTCACCTGTTCTCACCATCCCCTCGTAGTTTATATACTGTTCAATAACATATTCAGGAGAGAGCCCCAGAATATTTGCTAAAGTGTAAAGGGACGTTTGCTTAAGGTTTGCCTTGTCTATAATCTCATCGTTAGACAGCACTGAAAACACGTTGTCATCTGCAATTATCTCTCCATCGGAAAACACCACAGCACGGTCAGTGTTTTCAATGGCAAGGTGCATATCATGGGTTATGAAAATTATTGTTTTTCCATATTCACTGTTAAGTTTATTTATAAAGTTAATAATATCCATATAATGTCGGTAATCTTGCCCTGCTGTAGGTTCATCTAATATTATCACTTCAGGCTCCAGCGCAATTATAGCAGCTACTGTAATGCGTTTTTTCTGCCCATAGCTTACTGAATCTACCGGCCAATTTCTAAATCGATAAAGCTCGCACGTACGCATTGCCGCAGAGGAAAGTTCTTCTACCCTATCTTCAGGTAGTTTTCGCAAGTTAAGCGCAAGTTCTACTTCATCTTTTATTATGTCTTTTATAATCATCTGGTTAGGGTTTTGCATTACATACCCTATCCGCTCGCCAATCTCTTTTATTGTAAGGCTCAAGTAATCTTGTCCATCAATATAAATAGAACCTTTATTTGGCCTACCTATTCCGCTGATAAGCCTTGCCATTGTAGATTTACCTGCCCCGTTTTTTCCTATAACGGCAATTCTCTCACCTTTACGAACACTAAACGAAATACCCTTGAGAACATCCTCTGAATTCGTTGTTTGACCATAAGAATAGCTTACTCCCTGTACATCAATAATAGTCTCTCCGAAATTTCGTTCCTGTTTTTCTATCTTTTTCTCAAAAAAGCTCAGTAGCTTTTGCTTATCTGTTTCAGAAAGTTCTATTTTACTTATGTCATCAAGGTGGCCTATGCCTAAAAGGTCACACCCTGCATATCTAAGCGCCGTTATATACAGTGGCTCTCGTATTCCATAGTCTTTTAACAGGTTACTTTTAAGCAATTCAGAAGGTGAAGTATCCGCCACTATTGAACCCTGGTCCATCAGGATAATTCTATCTACAGGGCGGAACAATACATCCTCAAGCCTATGCTCAATGATAATTGTTGTTCGCCCGCCTTCTTTGTGTATTTTATCAATTAAATCAATTGCAACCGTACCGGTTTCAGGGTCAAGCGAAGCTAGCGGCTCATCAAAGATAAGAATATTCATCTTTTCTTCTATAACGCCCGCAAGTGCAACTTTTTGTTTTTGCCCCCCTGAAAGATTAAAAGGTAGAGCATCTAAAAATTCGTTCATTTCTACAATTTTGCTTCGGCTAAGAACCTTTGGTATCATTTCTTGCCGCGGGATATTGTTATTTTCCATTGCAAAGGCGATATCCTCGCCTGCTGAAAGCCCTACAAACTGGGCATCAGAATCTTGCAAAACGGTGCCGACATCACGGCTGAGCTCAAAAATAGAGAGCCCGCCTGTGTCGACACCGTTTATTTCACAACTACCTGTTACAGAGCCTGTGTAAGAAAAAGGAATAAGCCCGTTAATGCAATTTACAAGAGTTGATTTACCCGAACCTGAAGCCCCCAGTATCAGAACCTTTTCTCCTTCATAGATAGTAAGGTTTATATTAACTAGGGTCGGCTTTTGTTGAGCCTTGTACTGAAAAGAGTAGTTTTTAAACTGCACTACCGGCTTTTTCATTTATAATCATTCTTCCTCTTTTAAATTGCCGCGCTTTTTATTGCGGTTAGCCAGCAAAGTCAAAACAGGAATACCTACAATAATAAGTACTGCAGTGTTTGATATGCCTGAAGCGAATGACTGAAGGAAGGTTATTTCAAGGTCTGCTGAATAGAACAATGTAGTAAACACGGGTGTAACTATTCCGAAAGCAACCGCATTGCCCACGATAGCCAATATTGCATAAATAATAGCGTGCTTAACTTTGAATATACCTTCATTTATTTTAGCACCGTATAGTGGAAGCGCACCAACGAACAAACCAAGAACTCCATTTCCTATAGACCAGTCAAACCAGAAGCCCCATCCACCAATAAGGTCAGCTACTACATTACCTAAAAGAAGTGTCGCAAATGCAGGTAACGGCCCAAACAAACCACCAACAACAACAGGTACAACCATTGCAAGCGTAAGCTGAGTATTAGTGAAAACTGGTATGCTTGCATAAACCATTAAAACCCCGAAAAGTGCTGCGCCGATTGCAACGGAAACCAGTGTAACAGTATTCCATTTGCCTATAAACGTTTTTGCAAAACTTTGTTTTTCCATTTGCCTACCCCTTTTTATTTTAGTTTGTAATTAATTGAATATTACGTACATAATTATACAAACCAATATAACCTGTGTCAACGCATAGCTGCACTATATAAAATAAGTTGTGAATACCTTCCAAAAGCGGGGGTTGAAAAGAAAGAAATATGGTCTTTTTCACTTCACTCTCCCTGCCCATAATTCATTATTTGAAAAAGCTTACAAAATTTTATATAATTGTATTTAATAATATAAAATAGAAGGAGTTCTTGAAGATGGCAGATTTTACACTAGAAAAAGCAAAAAGCATTATTGCAAAGCACATTACAGAGCCACATTTAATTGTACATAGTACCGCAGTTAGTGCTGCCATGGGCGCAATGGCAACCCATTTTGGTGAAGACAAGGAATTATGGGAAGCTATTGGCTATTTGCATGATGTTGATTATGAAAAATGGCCCGAAGAGCACTTACAGCACACTGAAGAAATATTGAAAGAAGAAGGCATAAGCGATGATATTATTCACGCCGTACTCTCACACGGGTATGCGCTTGTTAATGATGTTAAGCCTGAAACAAACCTTGAAAAAAGCCTTTACACTGTTGATGAATTGACGGGTATTGTTCACGCTGCCGCAAGAATGCGCCCCAATGGAATTACAGACCTTGAAATAGGCAGTTTTATGAAAAAATTTAAAGATAAAAAGTTTGCCGCCAAGTGTGATAGAGACGTTATACAAACCGGGTGTGATATGCTTGGTATGGAAGTAAAAGACGTTTCTGAACTATGTATTGCAGGTATGAAAGAATATGCGGCAGAACTTGGCATTTTGCCAAAAGAATAATAAGTGAGGCTAATAAACAAATGCTTGTTACCACTACAATACAGGGGTTTTCTCTCTACCAAATAGTATGGTTGTTTTTTATCTACGCTTTATTCGGCTGGCTTTTAGAAGTTGTTTATTGCACTTCTTTAGAAGGTGTTTTTGTAAACCGTGGTTTTTTAAACGGGCCGGTATGCCCAATATACGGCTTTGGTGGCGTTGCTGTAATTTTGTTTTTGGCAAATTTTGGCGGAAATATTGCAATGATTTTTCTTGCAGGTATGTTCATCACCTCTACTATTGAGCTTGTGGGCGGTTTTGCGCTTGAAAAGCTTTTTCATACCAGATGGTGGGATTATTCAGACCAGCCTTTTAACATAGGCGGTTATGTTTGCCTGCGCTTTTCCCTTGCGTGGGGCGTGGCGTGCATACTGCTAATGGAGCTTTTACAACCGCTTGTTATGGGCTTTATTGATTGGGTACCTGTAGAGCTTGGTAACATTTACCTTATTATTTCAGGCCTGTATATTTCAACTGATGTTGTAGTTACAACAATTACCGTAAACTCTTTGAACAGAGACCTTTCACGTTTGCACGAACTGCAAGACCTTTTACGGCGCCCTTCTGACAAAATGGCGGAGGAAATTTTTGAAGACTACCAAAAATGGCAAACAGAAAAAGAAAAGCTTATTGAAAAACGCTCTGCCTTGCAGGCCCGCCTTGTTAAAGCCTTCCCTAAAATGCGCTCTATAGGGCATGAGTCTATTCTTGATGAATTGAAGGAGCGCATTAGGGCAAGAAGAGAAAAGGCACTACCGCAAGGTGAAGCACCTGAAGATACAAGTAGTGAAGAGAACAAATAAACTAATATAAAATATAAAAAAGGCAGCAATTTTAATAGCTGCCTTTTTTATACATCAATTTATTTCTTTATTAAGAAATAATCACTTAAAGTTTACACAAATTTCTTTGTCATCAATAAGCATATAGCAAAAATAATCTCCATTACCACAGACAATGCAATGCTTGTTGAAAATTGTTTGGTTATATTATTTTCGGGATAATTTAAAAATGAATAAACCGTTGTAGTTAACATAAAAGAGCCTATATGAAGCATAACAATTACTTCGATAAAAAGACTATATATCTCATAGTCTATCCGTATTTGAGCCGTAATATAAAGTGCTAAACAAAATATTAAGCATTGTATTGCGCATATTATATTAATCAAATTAAACAACTTTACTCTTTCAACATTTTCTAAATCAATGTGTTTCTCACTTAAAAATAGTAGCGGAAGGGGTAACGAAAATGTTCCAATAACCATGGAGCAAAGAAAAGCTGTTGAGTAAGTAATTGAAATGAAAAAAGCAAAAATTAGGCTGTTGATTAGCATATAAAGAAAATATTGTTTGAATATTTTCTTACTCACATTTTGACACCTTACTTTCCTTTCCATATTACCAAAATATCATACTATTTATGTTTGCTTTACCGTAATTTCTTCTGCCGTTCCAGCATAAACATCAACTAAAAAGGTTAGCGTAATTTCTGTAGAAAACTCTTCGTTAGTTTGTATAATAAGTTGCCCTTCTACTTCTGTTTCTTCCACTATAACCCATGTTGGGCGTTGAAAGTTACCTTCATCTACATTGACCCGTTGTAAAATATCAGTTTTCGTTAGTATTATTTCATCATCTATTGACAGTTCAATGTAGCGCCTTGGAATATTACCATACCTAATTATTAACAAAACTTCAATATCTATTCTTACATCATCTTCATATATATCTCTCAACTCAATCCAAAATCTATAGCTTAAGTTCCCTTCCTCATCATGAACAGTTGTTATAATAGACTCATAATGTACTATTTCAAAAATCTTAATAATCGCATGCGTATTCATATCTATTTCACGCATATACGTTCTATTACTACTTATTTCAGTTATAGTCTCCAAGGTATAAATACCTTCTTTTTCAGCAGACTCTAATATACCCCGCATATTAAGGTCAGTTTTATGCAACTCTTGTTTAATTTTTTCTATGTTTATCGTAAATTCCTCTCCTGTAGCAATCTCCCTTACATATAATTGAACATATACACTTCCCAAGCCTACGTTTCGTGTTTGCAAGCAGTACTCATAAACGCCATCAGATGTAGTTTGTAAAGGCAACGCACGAATTTCGGGTTCAAACAAGGTTACTATATAATAATCAAAATATAGAGGTATATAAAACTCGCTTGCTAATAAACCCATTCCAACTGGAATTAAAAGGAGTAGTGAGAAGATTAAAGCGGCTAACATTTTACCTGTTGTTACTTTATGTTTTTCTTCCATATAAAATCTCCTGCATATTTTTTAATATTCAAATGTGCTATTTATTGTTTTCAGGTAGTTCTTCACCAAGTGGCGCCCTAACATAAGCAATAAATTTGCTCTCACTCGCTTTAAATTTTTTATAATTTGTGCGTGCTTGGTTTAAGCTTGCTTCGTTTGCCCCATCACTATAATCTGGCTGTTGATACTGTACATAATCATCTTGCCAAAAACAAACTTTACAAATATGGTCTGTCCCTGGGGGTTCTTCTGGAAGCGTGTAGTATCCGCAACACGGGCATTTATATTTCATACAATATCACCTCACAAAATTTGTTTTTAATTAATATCATATTAACTTAATTTTATACATAAGGCAATAAAAAAGGTGCACTTCTATTTGAAGCACACCTTTTCTTATTTCTTGCTAATTTTAAGAACGTAAAACCTTTGATAAAAACTCTTGCAAGCGTGGGCTTTTCGGGCTGTCAAAAATCTGTTTTGGTGTGCCCTCTTCTACAATTTCGCCTTCATCCATAAAAACTACTCTTGTGCCTACTCTTCTTGCAAAGCCCATTTCGTGGGTTACCACTACCATTGTCATTCCGCTTTGTGCAAGCTCTTGCATAACGTCAAGCACTTCACCTATCATTTCAGGGTCCAGCGCAGAAGTCGGCTCGTCAAACAAAATTACCTCCGGTTGCATGGCAAGGCAACGTGCAATAGCCACCCTTTGCTTTTGCCCGCCCGAAAGCTGTGCGGGAAACGCATCTTTTTTATCTAAAAGCCCTACTCTTTCAAGCAGTTGTTCCGCTTCTTTTTCTGCCTCTTCTTTTTCTTTTTTAAGCACTTGTATTGGCGCAAGGGTAAGGTTGTCAAGTACTGTCATATGCGGAAAAAGGTTAAAATGTTGAAATACAAAGCCAACCTTTGCTCTTTTTTCATCTAAGTCTTGCTCATTTTCATATTGTAACTGCTCGCCGTCAAGGTAAACGCTACCTTCTTCGGGTATTTCAAGGCCGTTTATACAGCGTATCATAGTGCTTTTGCCAGAACCCGAAGGTCCTATAACACATACTATTTCACCCTTTTTAATATGCAGGCTGGCATTTTTTACAGCTTCCAAGCTTTTAAATCTTTTTGTTACGTTTTCAAGTTTAATCACTTTCGGCCAGCCTCCTTTCAAGCTTGTTTGCGAAGTAAGAGATAGTCAATGTCATCACAAGGTAAATGCAGGTTGCCATAAACATAGGTATAAGAAAGTTGTAAAACCTTCCGCCTATAACATTTGCGCCCTTCAAAAGTTCAACCGCACCTATGCTTGAAAGTAAAGAGGAATCTTTAAGCAATGTAATAAATTCATTTATCCACGGTGGTAATATACGTTTGAAAGACTGTGGCAGTATAACATGCCTCATCATCTGCTTATAAGAAAGCCCAAGTGCTCTTGCTGCTTCCCACTGCCCTCTATCTATTGATTGTATAGCACCTCTGAACAACTCGGTAGAATACGCTCCGGAGTTAATGCTTATAGCAATAATGCCCACAAGAAACGGGTTCGGCGTAAAAGAATACCCGAAATACGCTTTTGTGAATATAGGCCCCGCAATATAAAACAGCGTTACTTGCAACATCATCGGGGTGCCACGTACTATTTCTACGTAAACAGTTGAAATTGCCTTTAATATTATGCTCTTACTCATTTTAGCGGCGGCGCTAAGCAAACCTAAAATAGTTCCGAACAACAAAGAACAAACCGCTACAAAAATAGACATTTTTGCACAGTTTATTAAAAACAGCCAGTTTGGTACAGTTACAATTTTTTCGAAAATGGTCATGCTTATGTATTCCCTTCTATAAAAGGAAAGGCGGTGCATAAGCACTGCCTTCCCACATACTTATCAACTAAGTTTATTTTAATATGCGATAAGCTCGTAAAGTTCAACTAATTCTGCTTTTTTGTCACTTGCGTTAAACTGAATAACAGCATCATTAACTATTGCATAAAGTTCTGTATTTGTTTTCTTAACAATTACGCATGTATTTTCTACTGCATATTCGCCTTCAAGAATTGTAAATTTATCAGGGTCGCTGTTAACAAAGGCTTGCCCAACAGCATTATCACATACTACTGCAGAAACTGCACCGCTTTCAAGCATACCGAACATTGCTGGGTATCCGCCACCGCCACCGGGGCTGATGATGTTCATATCGCCGTACTCTTCGGCAAGGTCTTCTGCAACGCCTGCGCCTGTTGTATTTTCGCCTGCTGCTACAGTTTTGCCAACAAGTTGCTCAACTGAAGTAATGCCACTGTCATTAGCTACTACTACTACTTGCATTGAATTTAGGTATGGTTCTGTGAAAGCACAATCTCTTTCAGGGTTAGCAGTAAAGCAAGAAATACCAATATCTATGCTGCCTGCATTAAGTGCTGAAATAATGTTGTTGAAATCAAGCACAACAAATTCAATTGTGTATGGGGTATCCCCGCCGATGTAAGCCATAAGTTCATTAGCCATGTCAACGTCAAAGCCTACTATGTTTCCGTCTTCATCATAGTATTCATACGGTTCGTAGTCTGGGCTGATGCCAACTTTAATAACGCCAGGTGTACCAAGTTCTTGTTCCCACGCTTCAAGTGCTGTTGAAGGTGTTTCGGTTTTGTTACAACCCACAAGTGCAAAAGCAAGCACTAAAGCCATAACAAGTGAAAGTACTTTTTTCATTTTTCTGTCTCCTCAAATTATATTGTTTTTATTTTGTTATAATGGCAAAGCCATCGAACTGATATTTTTTAAGGCCCGACTCATCTTCTATATAGTCTACAGTGCCAGCTTCAATGTCATCAAACGCTTTTGCACATGCTACAAGCATACTGCCCGGGCAAATTGGCTCATTGTGTGAGCAATACAAATCATAATCTGCGAACATGCCAGCCACTTTGCTTATAGTACTGCGGTATACGTCTTTTTCAGAGTTAAGACCATCAGACTTTTGAATGTGTGCATAGAGTGATGCAGGGTAAAAAGAGTCTCCGGTAAATAGTATTTTCTCTTCATGGTTTGCAAGCATTATACTATCAGGCGAATGGCCCGGCGTGTGTACTACTTCAAACTTACGCCCGCCAAGGTCAAAAACATATCCGTTTTCTATAGGCTGTGGCACTGAAGGTTTACCTTTGAAAGTAGCAAGGTCTATAGGTATTTCGCCGTTATGGTAATGGAATGCTTCAGGCTCAAAGTTTGTGTCTATCTCGCCCGTAGTTTCGCCCCTGCGGTTTACGCCGTTTTTTAATCTTTGCAGTGCGTTTGGCTCATTTATTATATATATTTTGTCAAACTGCCAGTTGCTACCCACGTGGTCAAAATGGGAATGAGTATTTACCACAATAACAGGTAGTGTTGTAAGCGCATCTACTTCATCTTTAATATCTTTAAAGCCAAGCCCTGTATCAATAAGCAGTGCTTTTTCTTCCCCAATTACCAAAAAGCTTATAACTTCCTGAAAATGGTGTGGCTCATATATTGCATATATGTTTTTAGGTAGTTTGTATATTTCAAACCAATCGCTCACTGCAGGTAGTTGCTCATACAGTTTGTACTGCTCTCTTGGTAACGGTGCGTACCATTCATCTGGTTGCACTGCATTTTTTACTGTAGCCATATTGCACCTCCTATATCACTATGTAATATAAAATTTATGATAATGTGCATATTATAATGTTTACTTTCTCGTTTGTAAAGAATAAATATGCATTACCGCTGTATATTTTACATTTTTGTTCACACTGCACATTATTTTAGTATATAGCATGTTTTTTTGTGCATTTTGTACTACATTTTTGTATATTTACACTTTTATACATTGCATTTGTGCATATTTATTATATTTTTCTTTGTATAATTGTATGCATATAATGTATATTTCTGTATTTTTCATATATTTGTAATGTTGTTTCTTATTTTGTAATATTTCTCTCTCAGCAACGTACTATTGCATACCTATAATAGCTGTCATATAATCTATATTGTATAGCCGTAATTTATAATTGAAATAAATAATAAAGGATAAAAATATGCGAAAAATTTTTACCGAGCTTCTTGAACGTTACCAAGTAAGAAAAAGCCGAAGCGAAAAAGATGCTTTTATTACCTATGTGCAAAACAAATGCGAAGAGCTTGATTACCCTTGCAATGTGGAAATTTTAGGCACTTTCAAAAGCCGTAACATTGTTGTGGGCAATTTAAATACTGCAAAAACTATTTTCACCGCCCATTATGACACTCAAGCGGTAATGCCCTTCCCTAACTTTATAACCCCGCTTAACATTCCTGTATTTGTTCTTTATAATATTGTTTTAGCTTTTGCCATGTTTTTTATAGCCTTTGTAACAACTTTAATTTTTACACTTGTTACAAACTCTACTATTATAGGGCAGCTTGCCAATTTAGTGGTTTTATTATTACTTTTTTGGCAAATGATGTTCGGCGTTTCAAACAAACACACCGCTAACGATAATACCTCCGGCTGTGCTGCTTTGCTTGCTATTATGGAAGATTTACCGTCTGATTTCAAAAACTCTGCTGCTTTTGTTTTCTTTGACCATGAAGAAGTTGGTTTGCTTGGCTCAGCGGCTTTCAGTAAAAAGTATAATAACATATTACAAAGCAAGCTTCTTGTGAATATGGACTGCATTTCTGATGGAGAAAACTTGTTGTTTGTAAGCAAGAAAGACTCACACAATACTCCCCTTGAAAACGCTTTAACTAATGCATTAAGAAAACACACAGAACTAAGCGATATGAATTTTATTTATGCCGCACCCGGTAAGGCTTTGTATCCGTCTGACCAAGCTAATTTCAAAAACGCGTGTGCACTGGCGGCGCTGAATAAAAATAAATTTGTTGGTTATTACCTTGCACGTATACACACCCCGAAAGATGTAATTTTTGAAGAACGCAACTTAGAATGTATAACAGCTGCCGCTGTAGAATATATAGGAAATATATCCGCTTAATAATTTCCACCCATCAAACAACCCCACTCACAAGCGAAGTGTCTTCGCAAATGAATGGGGTTTTATTCTATGTATTTTTACTGTGTGCTATTTTTCTTGCAAATATGCACAAAGTATATCAATAGCTTCAATGTACCCGGGTAAGCCCTTGCCTTCAACCGTTGCAATACACCCTTCCTTTATTCGGGAAATATGCCTAAACTCTTCTCTTTCCTTCACGTTTGAAATATGCACTTCTACCGCAGGAATAGCCGTAGCCTTAAGTGCATCCAGTATAGCAATACTGGTGTGGGTATAAGCCGCTGCATTAAGTACAATACCGCCCACCTGTGCCCGCCACGCATTTTGTATTGCACTTACTAAATCGCCTTCGCTGTTTGACTGGTAAAAGTCTACCGCAATTCCTTTTTCATCGCAATATACTTTTATCATATCTTGCAAGTCTTGGTAGGTTTCCGTCCCGTATATGGCAGGTTCTCTTATTCCAAGCATATTTATATTTGGCCCGTTTATTACCATTAAGTTCATTTTTCAATCTCCTTTAAAATGTACTGTACTGTTTGCTGTATTTCGCTATTATTTTTAATTTTAACATCTGCTGTTTCTTGGTAAATTCCACACCGCTCAATATAAAGTTGTTGTATGTTCTTAGAAAGTGGACGCCCTAAAACAGCAAGCTTTTCTATATCTCTTTCTATAAAATAAACTCTTCCGTTTTGTTTTAATGCCATTACATTTTCTTCATCAAGCACTGCACCGCCACCTGTTGCAATAACTATGCCCGTCTGTACTGAGACCTTTTTCACTATCTCTTTTTCATACTGTCTGAAATAATGCTCACCCTCAGTATTAATTAGCTCTTCTGCTGTTCTTCCTGTTTCTTTAAATATCATTTCATCAGTATCAATAAATTCACGTTGCATACTTTCTGCCAAAAGTTTACCTATTGCGGTTTTGCCACAACCCGGCATGCCAGTAAGTACAATATTTTCTTTTTGTTTATACAATTCTTTAAGTATTTCTCTTGTAGTTTCTTTTGGTAAACCCTCACCCATAAATAAGCTATATGCTTGCACCGCTTGCTTTACCAGCATGCCAAGCCCACCTATTGCAGGTATTCCTTTTTCTTTTGCCTGAAGTACAAGACGCGTTCGCAACGGGTTATAAATAACATCAATTACGCCCTCGCACAAAGGAAATTCATTTATTGATGCAACCTCTTTATCTATATGGGGAAACATACCTACGGGGGTAGTGTTTATCAAAATTTGTGCATCTTTATGCAAGTGTAAGTTTTCATAGTTGCTTTCGCCCGTGCGGGAAATGCAAACTACTTCACTTGCGCCTTCTTTTTTTGCCACATAGCTTGCCGTTAAAAATGTACCCCCACTACCGAATATAAGTACTTTTTTGTTTTTTAGGGTAATTTTTGCCTGTTCAAGCAGATATAAAAACCCTGCATGGTCTGTATTATACCCTGCCCATGCACCATTTTGTTGCCTTACCATAGTGTTAACGGCGCCTATTTCTACCGCTTCTTCTGAAAGTGTTTCACAATATTTTATTACTTCTTTTTTATAAGGTATGGTTACGTTTAAGCCTGCAAGCTCTTCTTTAATTAAAAAGCTTCCCAAATCCTCAGGTTCTACTTGAAAAAGTTCATAGTTATATTTACCAAAGCTCTCATGAATCTCTTTTGAATAACTATGCTTTAATGCTTTGCCAAGTAAGCCGTACTGTTTTTCCTTCATATATACCTACCCGTTTTTATTTGCCGTTTTCTTGCCCCATTAGTTTTTCTTGGTATGCTTTGCTTAAACTAAACAAGGTTATAAATAACTCTTGTGTATATTCTGCAAGCTCTGCGCCTGCAAGTTCAGCCATTTGTTGTAAAACAGCGGTTTCTCTATCTTTATCATATATCGGTATATTGTTTTCCATCTTATACTTTGCTATTTGCACACTTAACTCCATACGCTTTTTAAATAACTCTGCCATTTGCTTGTTTATGCTGTCAATCTCTTTACGGGCTTGTGTTAAGTCGTTCATTTTATACGCCTTCTTTTTTAAACATTTACATGCATTATATCTCATTAATTCCTATATCCTTAAAATATTTATATGTATTATCATAATAATCATGCGGCCTTGTTGGGTCAGTGTCGCTTCCTGTTGGAATAAATATTACCATACCTTGCCGCGCTCGAGTTAATAAAACTCTGTATGCATTTTTAAGGTACAATATGTTTTCTTCTTTATTGATATTCATCCACTGCGAGCCAGTAAAGCTATAGTATCCAAATTTATCTTTTTCAAACCTTAAATTTGCATCCCAACAAACTATTGTCCAGTCTAATTCAAGCCCTTGAATATCAAATTCAGTTGCTGTATCTTCTAAAAAATATGACGACCTCACATCATCTTCACTATTCAAAAACCATATTGCCGCTTCAATTTTACTTTGTACCCAAATACCATAACTGCGTAAACGTTTTGCCCCTGAACTTGCAGTTATACCATACCGCTCTGTCCCATATGCTTTTTCTCTAACCCATTTTTTTGCTACATTTAAATCTCTTGTAAGAGCAATAGGATAATCATTTTCCATTTTTTCGTACAATTCTCTTGCTGTATTTTTTTCAACATCAAGAAGTGCTTTTACAAACCCCGCCACATTTTCACTTCTAAATGAGCGTAAAGAAACTGCCAAGTGAAGTGTATCTACCGTCTCGTATTTTAACCCTTTGAATAATTCTTGTACCGGTATACCTCTTGTGTATTCGCTATCTGTTATTTTGCTTGAAATATAAATATCCCAGTGTGCAAAGTTTTTACGAAGTGAGCTAAACCATTCTATAAGCCCTGCTTCACCCGTATTTATTTCTTGCCCACCGCCAATAAGGCATATAATAACCGCCCAATCTTCATGCCTGTCCATTATTTCAATAAGAAATTCTGGCTCTGACATATTAAAATTAGATATACCTTTTTTACGTGCCATAAACCCAGAAAGCATATCTTCAGTCCATGCTCGTTGCGCTTCATCAAAAATAGCAACCTTTTCATATGGCGCTTCTTCTGTTGAAATTGCATCGTCTCTAAAGTGATGAATTATTTGAATAAAAGCTTTTGCTTTGGTTTTAGCCTCCGCTTTTTTTCCCCCGCATCTCTTTTGCTCATCCCGCGCAAGTGCTTCTTGTAAAACATCCACCAATGGTTGGTTGCCTGATAAAAATACTGCATGCTCGTTTTCGTCAAACCTGTGACGTTCATTGGCAATATTTAAGCCCGCTAAGGTTTTACCTGCGCCTGGAACGCCTGTAATAAAACAAATTGATTTTCTTTTTTCCTTCTTACTTTTCTCTATAATATCATTAATAGCCTCAGTGGTTTGGTTTAAATTTATAGCGCTTGCATCATTTCTTGATATATCTGTTACATTATGCCCACCATATAAAGCTTGCGCTGCTTCAATAATAGTTGGCGTTGGCGCGTAAGAAGAATTTAACCAATCAACAGCATTAAAAGAATCTTCATTATTTTTCATAACTACTTGCTTTATAGCATTTCCTATATTATTAGCGTTACATTTAAGTACTTCTAAAATCCCTGGTTTCATTTCGTCAATATCAAAAGTGCTTTCAAGTGCCTTTGTTGCAACAAGCATTGGCACAAGCAAGCGATTATGACTTTCTCTATGAAAATTCTTGAGATCTAGGGCATAATCTATTACTTGGTTCATTGCACCGCGCTCATACTTATCTGTACCTACTTTAAACTCAAGTAAAAAAACAATTCCATTTACTATATAAACCGCATCTACTCTGCTTCCTATGCGTGGAATTGTATATTCAAATATAATATATCCATCATTTATTTCCTTTAGTGCCCTTTTAAGTATATGTATTTCTTCAATCCAAGCATTTCTCTGTAAGTCCTCCAACGAAAAAGGGTTGTTTCGTACTAATTCCCCTAATATTTCATCTTCGTTTTGTTGCAAAAAAATACTAACTTCATTTGAATAAAAAGCTCTTGCCATAAAACCTCCCATAAATATTTATGATAATAAAATTATTGTTTTTTATCTTCCATCAAAAAATCCAGTATTACTAACCCCATCATCGCTTCTACTACAGGTACTGCCCTTGGTGCTATACATGGGTCGTGCCTGCCAGTTATTTGTATTTCTTCCTCTTGCATGGTTGTAAGGTTTACCGTGTTTTGTTTTTTAGCTATTGAGGGCGTTGGCTTCACTGCAACATTTACAATAAGCGGTGCCCCTGTTGTAATTCCGCCTAAAATGCCACCGCTGTTGTTGGTTTGCATTTGCACTTCGCCGTTTTGTATAACAAAAGCATCATTGTTTTCACTGCCTTTCATGCTTGCAACACCAAACCCCGCCCCGAAAGACACCCCTTTTACCGCAGGTATAGCAAACAACGCATTCGCCATGGCACTTTCCACACCTTCAAAGTAAGGCCCGCCAACGCCTTTAGGTATTCCCAAAACAACGCATTCTATTACGCCGCCTACTGAGTCTTCCTCTGCTTTTGCCTGCTCAATTACTTGTTGCATGGCAATTCCCGCTTCTTTATTGATAGTAGGAAAATCAACATATTTCACTTTCTGCAACTCTTCGCTTGTAAGCTGTGTTTGCTCTATACAAGAATTATCTTTAACTGTACCTATTTGTAAAATATGTGCGCCAACATATATTCCCTTTTTTTGCAAAATTTGCAGGCAAATGCCCCCGGCTACACAAAGTGGCGCGGTTAACCTGCCGGAAAACTGCCCACCACCGCGCATATCAACCTCTTCCCCATATTTAAGCCTTGCAGTAAAGTCTGCATGGCCGGGGCGTGGTGTATTTTTTACGCTTTCGTAATCAGTGCTTATTACGTCTTTGTTTTCTATGGTTATGTGTATAGGCTCGCCGTTAGTTTTTTTATTTACTATTCCCGATGAAAAAACAGGCTCATCTGCCTCTTTGCGTGAAGTACTCCATGCAAACCTACCTGGCGCACGTCTTTGCAAAAGCTTGTATAACTCCTGCATATCAACACTTTCCCCTGCGGGTACCCCCGAAAGTATAGCACCAACCTCTTTTGCATGAGATGAACCAAACAATGAGAGTTTTATATTTTTTCCAAACTCATTCATACTCCGCCTGCCCTCCCAGCTGCTTGTAATCTTTATAGAAATCAGGGTAAGACTTAGCTATAACCTGTGCATTTTTCATATGTACTTCCCCACTTGCTACCGTAGCCCCAATTGCAATAGCCATAGCAATGCGGTGGTCTCTAAAATTGTCAAATTCTCCTCCTGTAAACTCGCTCATCCCTGTAATAGTAATGCTCTTTTCTTCTACAGTAACTGAAACACCAAATTTTTGCAATACACTTTGAATTGCTTTCGCTCTGTCGCTTTCCTTTAGACGCAGCCGCGCTGTATTTATAAGTATAGTTTTGCCCTTTGTTTTTGCTGCAATTATCGCAATAATTGGTGCTAAATCAAGAACATTTGCAACATCTATTTTAATATCGTTTTCCATATCTTGCAAGTTTGCTTTTTGTACTGTAATTTCATTGTTTGATGTAGTTATTGTTGCACCGAATTTCTCCAATATGCGCAGTATCTCAGCATCCGGCTGACGTGAATTTACATCTAACCCGTTTATTGTAACAGGCCCAATAAGTGCACCCGCCACTAAAAAGTTTGCTGAGCCGGACCAATCTCCCTCTACGGTTGTCTCTTTCGGAGATTGATATGTTTGTCCTCCCGGTATAAGGTATCCTTTATCGGTTTTATGTATTTGTATATCAAATTCCCTTAAAGCTTGCAGTGTCATTTCAATATACCCGGTTGATTGCACTTCAGTGGTAAGCTGTATTTCACTGTCCTCTTGTAATAAGGGTAACGCCATAAGCAAGCCAGAGATATACTGCGAGCTTATATCTGCGGGTATTTTATATATTCCGCTTTGCAGTGTGCCTTTTGTTTCAAACGGTAGCTTTTTTGCCGTGAATATAACGCCTTTTTCTTCCAGTGCTTCAACAAGTGTAAGTATTGGTCTGTTTGGCAGTTCTCCGTCGCCGTAAAATTCTGCTTGAGAAAACAACGCTGCAGTTACAGGTAATAAAAAACGGAAAGCCGCACCGCTTTCTTTGCAGTACAGCTTTGGTTTTATTATTTTGTTTTCGTTCAAACGAAGATTAATAGGCAAAACTTTTGCATCTTGCCCTGTTATATTTATAGTTGCACCCATATTTTGCAGGCACGCTATAATTACACCTACATCCTCAGATGTTCCTATGTTTTTTACTGTTGTTTGCCCGCTTGCAAGTGCCGCACAAATAAGCTTGCGCTGTGCACTTGATTTTGATGATGGGGCTTTTATTACCCCTTGCATCACCGATGGACTAAACAACATATTTTCGTTCATTTTATACTCCCATTTCAAAAAGCTTTTCAAGCTCTTCCACTCTTGCGGTGTATATTTCGCATTTGCCAATTTTTTTGGGCAAAATAAGTGCTATTTCGCTGCCATTTCTCTTTTTGTCTGCCATTGCAGCCTTCGCCAGTTCTTTCGCTGAAAAGCTTGTTTTTGTTGGCAGCCCGTATTCAGCTAATGTTTTACTTAACATTTCACTACATGGTTTACAAGTAAACTTCAGTTTTTCAGCAATGCGGGCCGCCATTATCATACCTATTGCCACTGCTTGCCCATGTACTATTGTATAACCACTGCACACTTCAATGGCATGCCCTATTGTATGCCCAAAATTCAGCAACCGGCGCTCATTCTCATCAAACTCATCTTTTTCAACTATTTT
>JGI994J12354_10000588_pt1 | contig 36181 bp, 35 predicted proteins | sample IntmicLarv3ML3BL_FD_12354 | JGI IMG/M metagenome (IMG submission 12354) | reverse complement strand
ATGACGCCGTCTTTGATCTTGAAACCAATGGTCGTCGTACCTGTGTTAAGAGTTTCTGCAGTCATTTTAATTCCCTCATATTGAACAGAATTGAAAAGGTATGTCTCTTTCAGACATTCTATAAGAAGACCATAACATCATTACTTAAAAGGTTTTCTTTTTCACGTAAATTACGATGACGTTCTCTTATTGAGGTCGACCATACCGCAGGGAAGGGTTGAACATCCTCTGCACCAGCAGTTCGATGAACATTGCGAACGCTATTCCAAGAAGTGTTCCGGTGATGACCCTCGATGCTGAAGAATCATATCCCGTGGCGAACTGAACGGACCAGTCGATGACCGCCGGAACCAGAAGCACCACGGCAATTATCAGGAACCTCCTTTCAGAGACGGTCTTCTCGGAAACGAAGTTCATTGCCACCGATCCGATGAGCATTCCCGTCATTGTAGCAAGATCACGCATGCACACTGCGGTCTGAGAACCGTTCAGGACAAAGGAACGGGAGAACATCTGATGGCAGAACATATCTCCGAATGCGAATACTGCACCTGCCATCGGGTTCACAGAAGACCACAGATCCCAATGGTCCATCACACCTACCGTGCCGTCCAGATCCTTGAATGTACCGGAAGGTTCCGTGAACGGTGATATGATGAGCAGCAGCACTGCAACGAACAGGAATGCCGCCAGTGTGTTCCTGGGAAACGATCTCTTCACATCCTGCGGAACACATCCCGTGCTTATACATTTAACCCGGCGAACAGTGTGAAGACCGCAAGGCCGACAGACATCATGATGCTGAATCTGTTGGCAATGGAATTCGGGTCGCCGTTGTTGCCCAGGTATGACGTAAGCACAGAGAGCAATAACGCAAGTTCGATCAGATAGACAGCGAGTATGATCATGACATCACTGTCCATGACCATGCCGGATATGGATGACATCGGTTTCAGGAGGACGATGCTCATGCCCATGATAAGAGGCGCAAAGAAAACCGATGTGCCAGTCATCATGTCGGTTATGCTTTTCAGTTTGTTCCTTATGTTTCTTTTCACCTGCATTCGGTCTTGCATCTGGTGCCCTATGCTCACAGATAACCTTCCTGAATCGCGGGTGTCCCTGCAGGATGATTCATAAACACTCACGTAACCGTCAATGATCTCTTTCGAATACCCTGCCAGGGTGATGTTCAGTGATCTTATGATATCCCCTCGGAACAGGAAAACGCATCTTCTGAACTTACCGGAAAGATGAATGCATTCCTTTCTCGTATCGAGTGCATCGATCAACGATCCCTCGAAATTCTTTCCTGACAGCAGTCTGTTACCGAGTTCAAAGAATACGTAATGAAGGGAGGTCTCTGTCTTTCGGATCATCCTTTCGTCTGATACGGCCTTGAAGGTTACCGCAAACGTCAGTGTTCCGGCAGCGATCATCGATATCATCAGCGATCGAAACATTTCTTCCGTAAGGAGATATGAGATTATGAACAAAGGAACGGAAGAGAACAGCACAAGGAATGTCCTGTCTTCGGATGTCCTCCTTTCCTGGAACGGGTTGTTGCTTACGATCGAGATCACCACCAGGGAAACGATCGCAGGTATGACCACAAGCGTCAGGAACCCTATCGTCACCGTGTTCAGCGCGGTGACCGAGAACATGCCGCCCATGCTGAGCATGGGCATGACCGACATCAGGATCATAGGTATCATGACACCGAGGCCGAATATCATCATGCATGGATTGTTCAGCGATGCACTGTAGACATCGCCCATCTCCTTCAGTCCCGTTAACGTTATGTTCTCAGCGTCACCGATCATCCTCTTCCTTTCGCTGATATCGGATGTTTCGCAGGACGAGATGAGCATGTGCATGCTCCTTTTGAAAGGGGAAGCGTCGTTGTGTACCGTCCCCAGGATCGCGATCAGCCCTTCCTTTATGCAGGACATCCTGAGGTCCGTTTCCCTGACGACCTTCCGGAACATCCTCTTTGTTACTGCAGGACCGTTCTCCGATACGTAACGTACAGCAGGATCCAATGAACCTCCCGAAAGGATGACAGAGGCCATCATCCCCACGGTCACGGGAGATTCGCTCATCAGTTTTCCGGGAATATCCTTCTTTTGTTCTGTGGTCATTGCGTATGTTGCGACAGGAACGACGAACACCAGAGGAACATAAAGAACAGCATTATCCAAAGTAAGGAACAGTATCGCGGACAGAACGGCAGAGATCATGATGGATATAAGCATCCGTATCTTCATTTTCTCAGAGATCTGTGCCATTGTATCTCCCGAACCACCTTTTGAATCCATTCACTATCACTTCGGGTTCCCTTTCTCCGGAATACAGCTGACGGGAAAGGAACTCATTTGCCATCGATATCCACTCCGGATTTGAGAACTCAGGATCATCAACGGAAACGTCTGCAAGGAATCTCCTGATGCCCGAACGTGCGTTCACCTCTTTGATAACATCATCCCTGTTCAGTGAAGCAGATGCCATTATCCGTCTGAATATCGGTGTTTTGAACGCCTCTTCCGTTATGGCCCCGTTCTCCATCAGCGGAATGAACACGCCCGGCCTGTCAGATGTCGCCACAAGTTCGTTCAGATCGCGGGTCTGTTCTGTGCTCCCTCTCCCTCTTCTCGTTCCCATTGTGACTATCACGTCCGTAGACATGAACGCTTCCGGCGCGATATTCAGATCGTGGACAACTCTTTCGTAAACGGACCTTGCGGAATCTCCGTGGATAGTTCCCATGATCGAACTTCCTGCCTTTCCTGTTCTCATGCTTTGGTACAGCGTTCTTGCTTCCTCTCCCCTCACTTCTCCAAGTATTATTGCGGATTCACCTAACCTCAGAGACACACGCAGCGCTTCGTCAGAACGTTTCATTGCAGTCTCCCGCCGGTCATCGATCAGCATTGACTGAATTTTGTAACCCATGCGCCTCATCTTGTCTGCAGGCAGTTCTTTGGTATCTTCGATGGTCAGTATCCTCTGCGACAGCGGGAACTCGAACATCATCGCGGACAATAACGAACTTTTTCCGGAACCTCTTGCTCCGCCGATCAGGAAAGTGGAACGCATGTTCACTAAGAACGATAGCAGCCCTGCAGTGCCGTGGTCCATTGTTCCGTTACCGATCATCTTGGCCAGCGTCCACGGTACGGCAGAATGTTTTCTCAGCGCAACAGCATCACCGTCCGGGCTCATGGGGTATCCGATGACAGTTGCACGCGCATCATACCCTTTGATATCCGTTTCAAGAACCGGTGACGTTTCACAGAACGGCAGTCCGCTGTCCCTTTTCAGTGAAGAGATGAGGTTGCGCATTTCCGAAGCATCGATCATAAGATTGGTCCTGCAGCGCAGATGCTGATTATCAGAGCTGTTCAGCGTAACGTGTATCCTGTTACGGTCGCAGGGCGCATCAACATAGATATCCTCCAACCTCGGGTCGGACAGCAGTATGTCAAAGATCCCGAGTCCGGCGGTATATCTGAAGACAGTGTCCGAAAGACCGTTGATCATGTTGTTCATAAGGCCTTCGTCACCTTTGCAGATAAGTTCTATCATTTCCATTTCCTCAAGCACCTTGGATCTTGCGCGTGCGGTGATGTTGTGTTTCGTAGGTTCTTCATCGCCTTCGAGGAATTCGTTCCGAACGGTCGTTATCAGATCGTGTACAATACCGTTAAGTTCATCGTTGAAATCGTATTCATGGGGTATCACATTATACTCGACCTCTCCGTCCGAGGCGACACCGATGGTGACGGCGCTTCTGCTGTTAACATATTTCTCAGTGACGTTTAACTGAGAATGATCTCCAAAGACCCAGCAGTCTGAATAGATCGGTTTGTATCTTGCGTCGCGGTCTCCTATTCTGCCGAGACTTGAAACAACGGAAGGCAGGGAATCGGTTCCCTGGAAACTGTATGGATACTCCTGTATCCTTTCGTTCTCCTCAGTCCCGATGTTTTGTTCGTTCCCATCTTCGGTATCGTTTCCGAGCATCCTTTCATATGTCTCAAGATCGACTATCGTAACGTCATTCTCTTCGGATGTTATCCTGACCATGATCACACATCCGTCAGCATGAACGAGGATCGTGCAGCAAAACGTTCCGCATCCCTCATCGCATAATCGATCTGCTCCAAAGAACGGTACGTTGCCATGATACAGGTCTCACATTCCCTGTTCTCCGGTTCATGATCCTTCAGGATCGAACGTGAAATGTCAGTATTGGGTTCCGGGAACGTTTCCCATCCTTTCCCGATGATCAGAGAAGGTTCGCACGAACAAGATGAACACCTTTTTCCGGAGAACAATGAATGCGTAAGGACATCGGCCTTCGCAAGTCTGTTCATTATCTCCACAGTATCTCCGACATACTCGATATCGCGAGAGGTCCTGAGCAGTATCCTCTCAGGTTCTCCCAATCTTGCGATGTAAGATACGATGCATCTGATGCATCTGCTCCCGCTTATGTTCGGTATATCAACACAGGACCTGCAGTCGACCAGTAAACGTTCATCTTCCAGCTTTGCGTTCTCTTCTTCCTTCTTTTTGAAAATTGGCAGTCTGATGTTCATGAACACTTATTTTTTCAAAGACGTTTATAAGAGAACGATTACAGTTAGTATAATTCGAACCTTTCGGAAAGGGAGCATGAAAAGAATTAACTATTGAATCCTATGACCGTTTGTGGAAATACTAGCACCGGCAGGATCACCAGAAGCGCTTGTGGCAGCGATCGACGGAGGAGCGGATGCTGTCTACCTCGGCGGGAAGCAGTTCGGTGCAAGGAAGAATTCGGTGAACTTCGAAGATAACGAACTGGAAGGTGCGATAAGATATGCACATGAAAGGAACGTTAAGGTTTACGTAACAGTGAACACATTGGTCAAGGACAGCGAAATGCCCGAGGCCGTTTCGTATATACGATTCCTTAAGAACATCAACGCAGACGCGGTGATAATACAAGACCTTGGATTACTGAACGCGATCAAGAACATCAATATCGAAAAGCACGCGTCAACGCAGATGGGAATACATTCCAAAGAAGGATTACAATGGTGTTACGAGAACGGCATCTCGAGAGCGATACTTGCAAGGGAACTCACTCTCGAAGAGATGAAAGGGATCGTGAAAGACTCACCCATAGACGTTGAGATATTCGTTCAGGGTGCGTTGTGCTACTGCATGTCAGGAGGATGTCTGTTCTCGAGCATGGCGGGAGGGCGTTCCGGTAACCGCGGGGAATGTGCTCAGCCATGTCGGAAACGTTACATCACGAGAGGCCGCAAAGGATATCTGATGAACACCCGCGACCTGTATTGCGTGGATCTGCTGGATGAATTCAGGAGAATGGGTATCGTTTCGTTGAAGATCGAAGGAAGGATGAGGGCTCCCGTTCATTCATATTTGACAGCAAAAGTATATTCTTCGGCGTTGAAAGGGGAAGACGCCGAAGAGGAAAGAAAACTTTTGGAAACGATATTCAACCGCGGTTACGGACATGGTTACATGGACGGCGTTCAGAATGTAGTTCAGCCGGTTTATCCCGACAACCGAGGATTGTTCCTGGGCGAGGCGGAGATAAACAAGAACCGTCTGGACCTGAAGGACCTGAAACTGAATATCAAAGACGGCATCTCCATATATCAGGGAGAAGAGAAGATCGGCGGTTTCAAGGTAGGCGATGAGAATGCGACCATACCGTTCAAGATACCTGAAGGAACATACGAGATATTCAGAACATACGATCCGCGTATCGATGTGGTGAAGAACAGTTTCTCCGAGGTTCCGAGATTCAACGGAAAGACGAAAAGACCGCCGGCGGCAAAGCTTCAGGACAGCGTTCCCAGGAAAAAGACCAATGCTGATATCTCCATATACGTTTCATCGGTCAAAGTATTGGATGCGGTGAAAAGACATGCAGACCGGATATATTTTGAGATCAACGATGAGCTGCAGGAAGCAAAGGATATCTGTGAGAATTCAGGAAAGGAACTGGTAACGATACTGCCTCGTTTCTCTGCCTCCCCTATCGAAACAGAAGGGGCTGTGATGGCGCATACGATTGGTCAGTTGTACTCCTGTAAGAATGAACGTAAATACGGAAGCTGGCACATGAACATGTTCAACTCATTCTTCCCGAATGACGCGTATCAGATGACCCTGTCCGCGGAGATGTCAAAACATGAGATCCAAGACCTGCTCGGACGTTACAGCGGAAGGGTGGAACAGATGGTCTTCGGGCGCACGGAGATGATGATCACCAGGGATCCCGACATGAAGAACGGAACGCTGACAGATGAGAAAGAATATCAATTCCCCGTGTTCCGTGACAGCAGAGGATGGGCGCATATACTGAACTCTGCGGACCTGATGCTGTTGGACCACATCACCGACATGGAGAAGATGGGCATCGATTCATTGGGATTGGACCTCAGAAGACGTCCTGCGGAGCTTGCTAAGGTCGTTGCGGATGCGTTCAAGAACAAGAACTGGAAACAGAAGGACAAGATCAAAGAGATCTGCGGCTCCATAACCTATGGGCATTACACCAAGGGACTGAGCTGATCTTTCTGTATGTAGTCTAACTGTAACATCGTTCTCTGAAATACTTCAGACAGATTTTTCATATTGTGCTGAACAGAAGAGCAGAGAGCGGGTTCATGGGTTCCATGGTCGCAGTGATGGCGGTCATGACCGTACTCTTGGTATTCCTTGCAGTATTTCCGACAGCGTTCCAGGAATCCGAGGACAAAGAAGTTCCGGTATATTTTCTGAAAGACGTATCCGTCGCAGACGGAAAAATGATCTTTGGTACCGATATGCAGGAGTTCCTGAAAAAAGAGGAGATCAGCGGAATGAGACTTATCATAAGGCCGATCGGTCACAGCGAATACTCGGAAATGTTCGGTTCCTCTGATCCAGACAGCATAATGGTCAGAACAGGGGCCTTCGTCCTCAAGGTGGACGATCGTACGCTGAACGCAAAATACGAAGTGGCGGTGTGGTCATGGACCTGAATAGAAAGGGAATGGTATCGATGATGGACGCGATGATGTTCATCGCAGTGTTGGGGGTCGCGGCATCAGTGATATTCGTTCACGTTTCCGTTGAACCTCCGGAAACATCCGCTCAGGACATCCACAACGATCTTTTCAGGACCGAACTTAAGGTATCTGACGTCTTTGAGATAGAGGATACAAGGATAATGCCTTTGGCAGATATCCTCGGAGCGCATCTCACTTCAGGAAGCGGAAACATTTCCGAATACCTCAGGAAAGTATTGGAAATGAATGTCGACAGAGCATTCAGGTTCATCTGTACGTGCGGTGGCGGTGCACTGATCATAGATACGACAGATGCACAGAACACCGTTGCTCCGAGATCCTCTTATTCCGGGATCATCGAAACACCGTACGGACCGCTGAATACTTCGCTGGAGATATTCTGATCAGGCACCGAATTTCTCGGTGCGATCGGCGAGGTCCATGCATATCGGCAGCAGGTCTTTCCCCCTGAGCCTTCCGAGACGTCCCTTCGCGCAGCCTGTTTCGCTATACTTCACGGCATCATCGACAACGATGCCCTTGGTGTATATCGTCACTGCCACCGGGTCGCCTGTGTGATCACCTATGTCCACAGGTGTGCAATGATCAGCAGTGAACATTATGACAACATCGTCCTTGATGTTCTTCCTGAAGAATCCCGCCATCTCGTCGAGTCTCTTCACGACTTCGCATTTTCCCTGTGCGGCGCTGTCATGACCCGATACATCGGGTGCTTTGACATTCATCAATACAAAATCATATACGTCAAGTGCTTTGAGGGCCTCGTTCGCTTTGCAAAGCATATCGGTGTTCAGTCCGCCCGTACATGCGGACGGCAGTTCAAGGACATCAAGACCGCATATTTTACAGATGCCTTTGATCATTCCCACACCTGCGACGCATGCTGCTTTGATATTGTTCTTCTCTTGGAAAGGAACGATGTCGGGATAAGACCCGGCACCTCTTGTCAACAGTACGTTCCCTTCAGGCGATCCTTCCTCGCGGCGTTTCACGTTCACAGGGTGGTCCTTCAGGATCCTGTAAGATTCTTTGATGAATTTGTTCACCACGGATGCTGTGAATTCCGCCTCCTTTCCTTTGCCTTCGGAAGTCAGTATCTTACCCAAATGATGCGGATCCACGTCAGAAACGTCGGCGCTTAGTCCCTTTCCTCTCAGAACGAGGGCCGCGCGGTGTTCTGTTCCTTCTTTCACTAAACACTTGACTCCGTCGATGACCATTCCATCGAGGGCTTCCGCCAGTTTCGTGGTGTCCGGTGCGCCGATGCGTCCTGCCCTTCTGTCAGTGACCTCGAATTTCTTGTTGATGGTTGAGAAGTTGCATCTGAACGTTACGTCTCCCGGTTCGGATATCAATCCTATTCCGGCAGCTTCGAAAGGACCGCGTCCTTTGTAGACCTCGAAAGGATCGTATCCAAGAATGGAAAGGTGGGCAGTATCGCTTCCGGGCCTGACGCCGGGTGCGATTATGTCAACGATCCCGGCAGTTCCGTTCGCGGTGAACCAATCAAGGTTCGGTGTGTCCGTATATTGCAGCGGCGTCTTCCAATCCAGGTCCTTACATCCGCGGTCCCCAAGACCGTCCATGATTACAAACAGAATACTCTTTTTATCGGACATCAGATCACTTCAGTTTCTTTAACAGCCAAGCCATGTTGATACCAAGGTTTTTCATGGTCTGTACTCCCTCGGGATCCTTTTCGAAGTCTCCGGGAAGGAGTGCTAAACTCATGTTCCAATACGACGAACCGGGAATGATCATTTCATTGATGGTGAAGAAATGGTTAACGCTGTCGAATGCATGAATGGAACCGGCACGTCTTACAGCCACAACAGCAGCACCGGCCTTTCTCTTCAAAGGGTTCCCATTGGACCTTGCGACATATCCGCATCTGTCCATCAGTATCTTTGCTTCAGGTGTGAGGTCTGCGAAGTACGTCGGAGTTCCGATGATAATGCCATCAGCTTCCACCATCTTCTTCAGAAATTCGTTGACATCATCCTTCTGGATGCATTCCATGTTCTTGATCTCACGGCATTTCCCGCATGCTTTGCATGCCTTCAGATCCTTGCCGCCGACCTGTACGAACTCGGTCTCGATGCCTTCTTTTTCCAGCTCTGCGAATACTTCCTTCAGCATATGAGCTGTGTTCCCGTCCTTCTTCGGACTGCAGTTAAAACCAACTACTTTCATGATATCACGCATCCGGCCATCTTTCGGCGGCCATTTCTCTCAATTTGAATTTCATTATCTTCCCGCTTGCAGTAAGCGGGAATTCGTTCACGAATGCAACATACTTCGGAGTCTTGTACCAAGCGATCTTGCCTCTGCAGTGATCCTGTACATCCTCCTCGGTCATAGAGACGCCTTCTTTCAGTATGATGAATGCACCAGGCTGTTCTCCGTACTTCTCGCTTGGAACACCAACGACCTGAACGTCGCGGATACCTTCCATGTTGTACAGGAAATCCTCTACTTCCTTAGGATAGATATTCTCTCCGCCGCGGATGATCATATCCTTGATCCTGCCGGTGACCCTGAAGTATCCGTTAGCATCTTTGATGCCGATGTCGCCCGAGTGCAGCCAACCGTCCTTGTCTATGGCCTTTGATGTTTCCTCAGGCATGTTGTAGTATCCCTTCATTACATTGTAGCCACGGCAGCAGAACTCTCCCGGAACCTCAGGCGGGCAGATCTTCCCCGTTTCGGGATCGATGATCTCAACTTCAACACCCTGTAAGCATTTTCCGACGGTCGAGCATTTTATCTCAACGCTGTCGGTGTACGAACTTTGGGTCATTCCGGGTGATGATTCCGTTAGACCGTAGACGATGGTGACCTCACTCATGTTCATTTTCTCGACCGCTTCGTTCATGGTCTTGATCGGACACGGGGAACCGGCCATGATACCCGTTCTCAGTGAAGAGAGATCGAACTTCTTGAACAGTTTGTGTTCCATTATGGCAATGAACATCGTCGGTACGCCATATATTGCCGTACATCCTTCCTGCTCGACAGCGGTCATCGCACTGACAGGATCGAACTGTTCCAAGATGACAAGCGTACAGCAGTGGTTAACAGCGGCCATGACCGCAAGTACACAGCCGAAACAGTGGAACAGAGGAACAGGTGTGCAGATCTTGTCGATATGCGAGAAGTTCATGTTCGCACCTATCCAATAGCCGTCGTTGGCGATGTTGAAATGCGTAAGCATGACACCTTTCGGGAAACCTGTCGTTCCCGAGGTGTACTGCATGTTCACTACGTCATGACATGTGACCGATGCCTTCCTCTGCCGGAATTCTTCCTCTGAGGTCTGACAGCTCATTGATATTATCTCGGACAGGGAGTACATCCCGCGGTGCTTCTGCGGACCCAGGAACATCACCCTCTTCAAGTGAGGATACTTAGGACAGCTGAGCTTGTCGCGGGGCTGTTCCTTCAGTTCGGGAATGAGCTCATATAACGTTCCCACATAATCCGTATCGCGGTATCCGTCGATCATTATGATGTTCTCTGTTTCGGACTGCCTGAGAATGTAGTCTATCTCAGACGATTTGTAATTGGTATTTATCGTCAATAATATCATGCCGATCTTGGCGGTGGCGAACTGCAAAGCTACCCACATCGGAACATTGGTTGCCCAAAGTGCCAGCTTCTCTCCTTTGGTACATCCCATTGCCATTAATCCCTTGGCCAATGTATCCACGGTCTCGTTGAACTCCTTCCACGTCTGTCTGTAATCCCTGTCGGGATAAACGACAGCATCGTTGTCAGGGTGTTCCCTTGCACATTTCTCTACCAACTGCCCTAACGTTTCTTCACTGGTGATGTTCTTTCTGTACATGGTCACACCGGTACGTAAAGGACAGCGTAGATCTCAGCAGGTCCGCCTTCAGCCACCAAGTAGTGAGGGACGATCGAATTATAATACAGTGAATCGCCGGTCTCTAAGATGTGCGTCTCCTGACCGTATCTCAGTTTGATCTTACCTGAGACGACGATTATGAATTCCTCACCTTCGTGTGATGACAGGTCTTCTTTGATACCGGCATCGATCCTTATGAACAAAGGTTCCATATGCCTGTCGGTCTTACCTTTACCCAACGGGAAGTAATGGTATTTGCTGCCCATTCCTGCATGCGGCGCATCTTCTTCCATCCTTTCACTGTGCCTTGTGATGACCGGATCCTTCTGGAACTGGTCATCCATGAATGTGCTGACCTTCTGGCCCAATGCACGTGAGATCTTGACAATGATCCCTAAAGGCGGGTACGTGTCTCCGCTTTCAATGCTTTTGATGACATTGAGTTCAAGACCGGCGTTGACCGCGAGTTCTTCCTGTGTGAGGCCGAGTTTCTCTCTGTATGTGCAGACCCTCTTCCCAAGTTTGTCGTGGTTCGTCATTTTATTCCCTGTTCCTTCTATGCGCATGTACGCCAAAGTAAAAACCTTTTACGTATGAAAGGAGAAAAAGGAAAGCATCAGATGCAAAATTCAGATGCATGCAGCGCATCGAACGGCCACCAATCCGTACATCGATCCATCTAAGTCCAAATTTCGAAAATTGGGTTTTCCGAGTGTCGCTGCGCACTTCCCTACAGCAACACTCGGGATGAACCCACAGGATGTTATGCACAAACAAATCCATATGATCCGGGTAAGGATTGTCATCGCCCTAGTGATCTCCAGGTCATATTCTCCTGTCAACTTTGATGGAAACAGTGTGTTGAATAGATGATGCATCAGACATGGTCATAATGGATACGGCGGAGTTGAAAGTACTTACATCATTCGGTTTGAAGAAACGGGCAGTGAAGCACACCATGAACCCAAATTGGGTTCCCAGATGCTACGTAATCTTCCATGTTACAGCAACACCTGGGATGAACCCACAGGAGGTATGCACAACCGAGCCCAAACGATACGGGTAAAGCTTGTTGTTGCCTTAAGAGACACCCAAGTCATATTCTCCTGTATGCTCCATGGAAACTGTACGTTAAATAGGTTACGTTCATCGTAGCTTCTTTGAAAAACAGTTAGTACAACTGTAGCATTGTGACATTATATACCTGATATTTTGTCAGAAGAAATAGCCGAGAAAGGGAAGTTCGGGTGTTTCCTCGTCTTCCATATCGAGGTGACGCCCGGAACCGATTTGGCCAGGAGGTGCTATATGCACAATCAAACCCAAACGATACGGGTAAGGGTTGTTGTTATCTTAAGTGATCTCGCGATCATAATAGATATCGAGATTCCTTAGGTAACACAATCACGTGTGGTTCACAATAAACACCCGACCTCTCTTGCGGGAGAGGTCGTTAACCTCTCTGATATCGTTTTGGATCGCGTCTCATATGCTAAGGCCCAGATCCTTCGCTGAACCAAGTGCACCGGGTGCGTTCAGAACGTCACCTTTCTTGTTCACTTCTCCGATCAGAAGGACTCCCCGATCTTCCCATTTGAGGTATTTTCCCATGTTCCTGTATGTTTCCACCGCACCGGTAAAATCGTTCATATCGTCAGTTTCACCGCACATGATCAGTACACTTTCCTTAGCAGGAAGTCTCGTTCCTCCGTGAATGCTGTAAGCATGTATACGATCGATCAGCGCCTTCAGCTGAGAGCTTACGCCGAACCAGTACAAAGGGGAAATGAACACAAGAACGTCAGCAGTCTCAAGCATACTTTGAACGTCATTGAAATCATCGTCGATAACGCACGTCTTTCCGTTCTCTCCGCAGCGGCAGCATGCGGTGCATCCCGCTATCTTCTTCAGACCCGCGTCGAACCTCATCACTTCGTTACCGTTCTCTTCCACTCCATCAGCAAAGGATGACGCCAGCATGTCGCTGTTGCCGCCTTTCCTCGGACTTCCTGTGATCACCAACACTTTCTTCATGTTGCATGGATGCGCGTAACATTAAAAAAGGTCACTTCTTTGAAGAGACATTGCTGAGGAAACGGACATTAACTTTTTCTATAAGTGCAATATTCAGCACATAAATGCCTACAGCCAACGTTAACGGGATAAGACTCAATTACGAAATGAAGGGAGAAGGCGAACCTGTGATACTGATAACAGGATTCGCGGGAACCACAGCATTCTGGAACAACACCGTACCATTACTTTCCGATAATTATAAGGTCATTACGTTGGACAACAGAGGCGTTGGTCTGACCAGATGCAAAGCACCGTTCACGATACAGGATATGGCTGATGATATCGTTGCGCTGATGGACCACCTTTCCATATTCAGTGCGCACGTGATCGGATGGTCCATGGGAACTACGATCGCTCATCGAATGGCATTGAAGTATCCAGAAAGGATCTCTACGTTGACATTCATATCACCATACGCAAAACGTCCCGCACGTTCAAGTTATATCATGAACACTGCTATCCAGCTTGTCAAAGAGGGAGGAGATTTCGACCATTTCTCGAAGATACTGAATTCATTCTGTTTCTCCGAGGATGTTTTCACACAGAAAGAGAAGAAAGGATCGAAAATTAAGTTATCACCGAAGATGGACATACAGGGAATTGAAGATCAGATGACTGCGTTGGACAAATACGACGGAAGATGGGATATGAAGGATGTTCCGTTCAACGTTCTCGTGATACACGGAACGAAGGATATCATGGTCCCGCCGTGGATAGGCGAGAAGATCGCGGAAGCGATAAAGAATTCAAAGCTTATCATGATCCCCAATGCAGGTCACATAATCCATCCTTCAGAGTACATCGGATTCGTGAAAGAGCACATCTCACGTAAGTGAGATGCAAAGTCCTCAAACGAGCGGCCTTTTCTTCCTTTCTTCGTCCACTTTCTTTGTTATCTCTGCTTTTATGATCTCAGTGCACGGCCATGTATCATCCATGTACGACATGTCCATTTCATAATTTTCGTAAACTATCGCAAGATACACCATGCTCATGAGTTTCGACACAAGATAGGGAAAATCACGACATATCTCAGGGCGCGAAGGCCATATCGTACATCGTTTATCTTCACCCAAGAATGCACATGCCCCATGCTTAGGTTTTGAAAAGAGCCAGCGGTCATCTTCACGGTGCAGATATTTTGTAACAAAATCATAAACATCCATATTCAGATCGTTGGCAATTCTCTCAACCTCATCATCCATCACTGTGATGTACGGTTGAGTACAACACTTGCCGCAGCACTTGCACGGAACGGTATCGTGAAGTGAAGAACAGATACCATACGCAATATCAAGGTCCTTTCCCATTTCTTCAGGTATGGAATCCAATCCGTCAAGGATGTATTTGTTACGATATCTGATCATCCGCTCAACCCGGTGATGCCGAACATGAACCCTATCACTGACGTACAAATTGCAATTCCCGCAAGTACATACATCATCGGCTTGTTCTTATCTGCAACAAGTTTCGCAAACGTCATTGAATATGCTCCTAGCATCATACCAGCTCCGCCCGTCATTATGGATCCGATCCACACTTCAAGATACCAAAGCACCACAGACATCAATCCTAAGACGACACCGACATAAACGAAGTATTTCCTGGAAAATTTCTTTTCATGAACTACAGGTTGATCGAGACGGTGGTCGCATTCTTCGCAGAACAACGTTCCTTCGGGATTGACGGAACCGCATTTGTTGCATTTCATATCCTTACCGATGAACAATCAGTAATAAATTCATTTCTTTTTGTAAAGGGCTTCGATCCTCATCCTTATGCTTCCGAACTTCGTTGTCTGTTCGGCGACGGATCTCCATAATGATTCAAAATCTGAGAATAATACTTCAATTTCCCCTGTGTCGTAATACCTGTAACGTATGCCGTTGCCTTTGACCTCGGTACTGCCGTTCGAACGCATGTCGTTCTTTTCAAAGACCCGCAAGAAAACATGACCGTCGGTCTTCAGAACCCTTTTTACTTCTTTCAGGGTGTCTTCCAACTCTCTGTCATCAAGGTGCTCCAGAACGTGGACCAGAACGACACCGTCGAATTCATCACTGCCGAACGGCAGATCATCGGAGGATGAACACACCGCGGTCATTCCTTTGATGCTGTTGTTGCATTGGTCAACAGCATTCTGCGAAAAGTCAATGCCAACGACATCACAACCCATCTCTATCAGTGCTTGTGACGTCTTACCGTTGCCGCATCCGATATCCAGTATCCTCTGCCCTTCGGTGAAAGGAACATCGAGTGATGCGACACCTCTCCACGGCCTCTTCTGTCCTTTGTAGAAGGAATCCCACGCTTCCCGCTGATCCACAGACCCGGTATGGTATCGACGATAACAAACTTTCCTTTATCTGAGAATTCCGTCATCAGCAAACTTTCATATCTTCTCAGAACGCTTTCGGATACATGAGCGAACAGGAAGATGTTGTCACGGAACTTCACAAGATTCCGGGCGTGAGCGAGAAGTGTGCGTTGGGAATGTATCTCCTCGGTATTCGCAAGAAGGATGACCTGAAGGATAAGGATCCTGTTGCGATGTATGCTGCACTGAAGGAACGCAAGGACTTCTATGCCGAACCATGTATGCAGAACATGCTCAAGATCGCTGTGTCCATGGCAAAGAAAGGTGCAGACAACATAATGAAAGGCTGATGGACTCGATCAATCCTTTGATGAATCAATTGAGTTCAACCATTCGTAGAATAACGTGATAGTTCTTTCCGAAAGCACCAGGAATGTGTTCAAAGGTCCTTTCATCATCCTTCCGGGTCTCATCGATATGGTTATGTCCGAGATCGTGAACTTCTTTGAACGATCAGACATCGAATTGTTGTGAGCGACGAGATTTCTCATGACCATTATGTCATCCCATTCTTCCATTGCTGCTTTGTCTATGAGGCCGAGTTCCTGCGATGCTGAAAGGATGTTCCTCATGTACATGTAGTTGCTGTTCTTCATCGAGATGTCCTTCAGTTTCTCCAGAGAATAGATGGTCACCGCTTCCTTGGATGTCTTCTCAACCGTGGATACGACATCAACGAACAGATTCTTCGTTACTGTCACTATCCTTTCCATCATTTCATTTCCGAGGTCCTCGTCATTTATACTGACGCCCATTCCCTTCCACGATCTGTCGTAGAAGTTCAGGATTTCTTCAGTGATCATGATCCTGTTCCGTAAGTTCCAAAAACACATCGCACGAATGTCGTTCTTCCTGTCGGCGATGTTCTTCTCCACTTCCGATGCGTAATGCTCAGATAAATTCAGCAGTCCGCGTACCTCGGAAATGATGTCCATGTTCCCGCATCATGGTCATGATAAATCAAACCACCGTTCCTTCTCCCGGAAAGTTGAAAGCATCCTTGTGCAGGAGCATTTCGCTCATTGCTTTGCGGTGTTGCGTGCACGCGTGCGGATTGAAATGATAAATACGATGAATGGGATTCACGACTGGGAGGTATCCGATGTACTGGAACCCTAAAATTGAATGCATGCCTGAAGAACAGCTAAAGAAACTGCAGTTTAAGAGTCTCAAATCACTTGTCTCGAATTTGTATAATTTCAACAAATTCTACGGCGACAGGATGAAAGAGAACAATGTCCACCCTGATGACATCAAGTGTCTGGAGGACGTGAAGAAACTTCCGTTCATGCATAAATCGGATCTTCGCGAACAGTATCCGACGAAAATGTTCACCGCTCCCCGCGAAGAGATAGTAAGATATCACGTCTCTTCCGGAACGACCGGAAAGCCTACGCTCGTGGGATACACACAGGGAGACATAGAATTCTGGACCGAGAGTCTTGCACGTTCTCTCACATCAATAGGAATAGGGCCTTCTGATGTCGTTCAGGTCTCTTACGGTTACGGACTGTTCACAGGCGGATTGGGATTGCATTACGGTGTGGAGAAGGTCGGCGCTACCGTTCTGCCGGCATCCACCGGCAGCACAGAACGTCAGTTAGAGCTGATGATGGACCTTGACGTCACTGCAATAGCATGCACACCCTCATATCTGGCACATATGGCTGACGTCGCCAAGAAAATGGGCATAGACTTCAGAAAGGATACCAAGCTCAGAAAGGCCATCTTAGGCGCAGAACCCTGGTCAGAGGGCATGCGCAAACACATTGAGGATGCAACAGGCGTGAAAGCTTACGACATATACGGAACATCCGAACAATCAGGTCCGATGTTCACCGAATGCGAAGAATGCAAAGGCATTCACATTTCAGGGGATCATATGCTCGTTGAGATCATCGACCCGGACACTGAGGAAGTATTGAAGCCGGGAGAGAAAGGAGAACTCGTCGTCACAATGCTCAAGAAAGAAGCTATGCCCATGATCAGGTATCGTGTACGCGACCTGACCCGTATCGTTCCCGGAAAGTGCAAATGCGGCCGCACATCGCCGAGGATCGAACGCATCACGGGAAGATCTGATGACATGCTCATCATCCGCGGTATCAATGTGTTCCCTTCACAGATAGAGCACACGCTGATGCAGATCCCGCAAGTGGGAGATCAGTACATGATCGAAGTGGACCGTGTAGGATCATTGGATACGATGTCATTGAAGGTAGAGATCAAGCCTGAAGCGTTCAGCGATAAGGTCGATGACATGGTAAAACTGAAGAAATTCATATCCTCCGAATTGAAGAAATATCTCAACATCGCAGTTGACGTTGAACTGAAAGGAAGCGGAGAACTGCCGAGATTTGAGGGAAAGGCCAAGAGGGTTATAGATAGGAGAACGATATAATGACCGGTGAGTACATAATCAAACAGCTATCGATATTCGTGAATAACGAGCCCGGAAGACTTGCCAACATCGCATCCGTGCTCAAAGAATGTAAGATCAACATGAAAGCATTCAACATAGCGGAATCGAGCGGTTTTGGCGTTTTGAGAGCGATAGTAGACGATCCCGAGAAAGCATACGAGGATCTAAAAGGAAGAAGCATTATCGTGAAGATGACCGAACTGCTTGCCGTCCCGATGGCAGATCAGCCCGGTGGATTATTTGATATAGTGAAGATAATCGGTGATGCCGAGATCAACATTGAATACGGATACGCTTACACAGGGAAAAAGTGCTCAGCATTCTTCTTCCGCGTTGATGACGTGGAGTCTGCGATCAAAGCGCTGCTCAAAGCGGACTTGAGGGTTCTCAAAGACTGTGAGATCTGATCTTCATGGGAAATCTTAACGTTGCTGTATTGGGAACTGCAGGCTATGCAGGCGAGATAGGCAAGAAGGGAACCGTTACTGACGTAACGTTCTTCAATCTCAAGCAAGGCAATGATTCAGTCACATTGATAGAGGCAACGAAATATCCCGAAAAACTCTCTTCCTTATTCTATTCCGTAGCAATGTCCGAATTTGTCATATTGGTAGTGGATAAGATCGACGCAGCATTAGGGGAAACGATCCTTATGGTCGATTCCGCAGGCATCAGCAAAGGGTGGATGGTCTTACGCAATTACATACAGGAAGAGCAGCTGAAACCATACCTTGCCGGTACTTCACTCGAATCGTTCATTGTGATAGAGGATGATCCGATAAAGATACGCGGCGATATCCTTGTTGAAGCGTCGAAGATGGTGTCTCAGTCCGGTGACGTATCATGCGGTTCCGTCCCGGTGGACAGCCACTTCAATGTCAAAGGCGTGGGAACTGTCGTTCTGGGTTCGGTCATTGACGGTTTCATAAAGAAGCACGATAAAATCAGGATACTTCCGATCAACGAGACGGTCGTCCTGAAATCGATACAGAAACACGATGTTGACAGTGACGCGGGATTCAAAGGCGACCACGTAGGTCTTGCGTTAAGAGGTATCGAATCTGAAAGACTTGATCGAGGTTACGTTCTTACCACCGACACATCTGTGAAGATGTCCAAGAGCGTGAAAGGTAAGGCCTCGCTGGTCAAATACTGGCCGGCTCCGATCAAAGAAGGAATGGTCATACACTTAGGCCACTGGATGCAGATGACACCATGCCGCGTTAAGACATCGAGCGGTGATGCGAAGTCCCCCGATCTCGAGCTTGAACTTGAAACGGACGTTATACACAAATCCGGCGATATCGGAACGCTGATGTATCTCGAGGGCGGAAAACTGAGGGTCGTCGGCAAGATCCCAATGGAATGAATGCGCAAGGTTGATATTCAAGGGTCATGATATATGAGGAGCATGCCATTTGATAGCATGTGTCATTGAGGGTGAAAAATGGAGTATTGGAATAAAGAAATGGAGTGCATGTCTCGTGAGGACATAGAGAAGTTTCAGTTGAAGGCGTTAAAGAAACTGATATCCGAAACTTATTCTGCGTCTCCTTTCTATAACAAAAAGATGAAGGAACTCAATGTTCATCCTTCTGACATCACTTCTCTTAAGGATATTTCCAAACTCCCCGCAATGAAAAAACATGATCTCCGTGACAATTATCCTGATAAATTGTTCGTAAGGCCGCAGGCTGACATCATAAGATATCATGTTTCATCTGGAACAACCGGGAAACCGACCGTCGTCGGTTACACACGGAACGACATAGATAACTGGTCGAACTCATTGGCAAGGGCCTTCACATCCTTTGGGTTGGGGAAGAATGACGTTATTCAGGTAAGCAACGGGTATGGTCTCTTTTCCGGCGGGCTGGGGATGCATTACGGTGCAGAGAAACTTGGTGCGTCGGCATTGCCTGCAAGTACGGGAAACACAAACCGTCAGATAGAGCTGATGATGGATCTTCCCGTTACTGCGATAGCGTGCACGCCATCATACATGTTCCATATCGCAGACGAATGCGATAAGATGGGCATTGATCTTCAAAGGGACACAAAACTACGTGCCGGGATATTAGGTGCAGAACCGTGGTCAGAAAGCATGAGGCAGAAGCTGCAGGACCGCACCGGAATTGCAGCGCAGAACTGTTACGGAGCAAGCGAACTCTCGGGGCCGATGTTCACAGAATGTTCCGAACAGGCCGGGATACACATTTGGGGGGACCTGTGCTATGTTGAGATCGTGGACAAGAACGGTGATCCCTGCGCTGATGGCGAGAGAGGAGAAATGATCCTTACGATGCTCCAGAAAGAGGCGTTCCCGCTGATACGTTACAGGATCGGCGATATAAGTTCGTTGGAATGGGAGAAATGTGCATGCGGAAGAACTCATCCCAGATTGCAAAGATTATCGGGAAGAACTGACGATATGCTGATCGTCCGCGGTATCAACGTGTTCCCATCGCAGATCGAAGATGTGATCGGAGAAATGGAATTCGTATCACCGTTCTACCACATCACGGTCGATGCAACCAACTACATGGACCGCATGATGTTGGAAGTTGAACTGAATGAAGAGTTCCTCACGGACGATATGACAGTTCTCAATAAATTCTCAAGACGTTTGGATCAAAGGCTGAAGGAAGTCCTGAACATCAAGGTCGATGTGAAACTGGTGCTGCCGGGAACCATGAAGCGTTACGAAGGGAAAGCTAAGCACGTGACCGACAACAGGACGTACGACTGATGGAATGCCGGAACCCTAACGTGATAGAGACATCTCCCGAACTGAAGAAGATACTGAACGAGTTGCCGGAAGGGCATATCATCACAGGTTTCGAACCTTCGGATCATTCTCAGTACGTTTTGAAAGAATCATTCAGATCGAAGCTTTGCGGCCACATACCGCCGTCCGTCGAATGTCATTATTCTTTCGGTGAGGGAAGCATCAGGGTGACAATGACCGAATTCCCGAACGTGAAGGATGCGCGTTCGGCACTGTTAAGTGCGTCATCGTGGTTCTTCAATCCCATGGTCAAAAGCGAGTTCTCCATCAGCACTGAAGTAGGTGACGCAATGCTCTGCAGTGATAGGATGCTGACATTCGTTCGTTACAATATGACCGTACAGATATCAGCGCCCAACGCAAAGGACCACTTGGAATTGGCAAAGGGACTGGATGCAAAGATATTGAAAAAATAAGGTGTTTTGGAAAGTATTAAGCTTTCCAGAGGCCGTGGAGATTGCAGTATTCCTTCGCCACGATCGTTTTCGCGTCAGTTTTGAAGAACGCTTCCGGAACGTCTCCGGGGTTGAGATATTTTCTCATCAGGATGCCGTCAGCGCATATTTCGATGTATACGATGTAATGCTTCTCTTCAGACGGGTGCTGTACACTTCCAACCTTCACCAGAACCCCGCCGTCCTTGCGCTCGACCACAGGAACGTGTTTCTCCTTAGCCGCATCCACTGTGTTCGCTTTCTTGAGATCCATCGGTCTGCCGCAGCAGACCAATGCACCCTTTCCTGCGTATTCCACTTCGACCGTGTTACCGCATACGGAGCAATGATAGACTTCTCTTTGTTCTGTCATAGATATACCTGAGACAGAATCTGCATGGAATGTTTTAATACTGTCTATTCAACCTTCAGAACATGCAGGCAATGAAAAACATAAAGCATCAGTATACCATACGGCAGTTCGGAAATGTCATCAGATCACTGTGAAACCTTAGATATGATCAAATGTGCCAGGATCGCGCTCAAGGTGATAGAATGATGATTCCTGTACTGCCTGCTGTTACCGTATCGGATGATATTCTGACAGGAACATTATCCATGGACGGGCGCCGATTCATTTCCTCTTCAACATCGGATTTCAAAACGACCGCTTCTGAGATATCCCGTTCATTGGAAAGAAGGTCTCCGATACTGACCGTTGATGTCAACGGCTTCAACGACCGTATCGTGAACAACGGGTTGATCGCGAAGACCAAGACAAGGCGTTCGGAACATTGGGTGCTTACCGGAATAACAACAATAGATGACGTCTTCGACGCGTTCTACATGGGTGCCGATACATTGCTTCTGCCATATCACAATATATCGCCCGCTGTTCTGAAAGAGATCAACGATATCTCCGACCAGTGTATTCCCTTCATTGTGACCGACGGCATGTCATCTTTGTCAGGATCGGGCCCCGAGGATCTGATAGAGTCGATAAGGAATGTTCAGCGTTGCGGTTTTTCCGAAGCCGCTATACTGAATATATCGAACGGCGACATATGGGGTGATGTTCTGAAGGAGAACGAAAGGATCATCCCGTTTGTGTTCGAACCATACGTTATACACGAGAAAGGTTTTTCGGATGTTTTGGAAGTTCTTTCGCAAGCTCATATAACGCAATCCCAAAGTGATGCGCATCTTTCAGATTGAGTTCATTCAACCCTTCGGTGTCGGTCTCACGCACTGTTATACATCCGCCCCACTTCCCGTTCAAAGTGTTCGACAAAGATCTCAATTCCGATATGATGTTATTGAAACACGGGTCCACAGTTCCGCCGTTCGCTATCACTCCGATGACCCTCTTCGTTCTCAAAGGGACATGCCAAGCGCATTGGAACCTGTCCATGACCTGTTTCAGTATCGATGAGACACCGGAAAAATGCACAGGAGTACCAAAGATAACGATGGATGAAGCGTTCACTGCTTCATAGATCGCGGTCATGCCGTCATCTATCACACAACGTCCGAGATCCTCGCAAGTGTTGCAGTTGGTGCAGTGGCCGATCTCCAGGTCGTAAGGGTACATCACCTTCACGTTCACCCCTGCTGCTGACAATGAGTCTGCGGCCTTGGAACATAATATTGAGGTACTTCCGCTTTTTCTCGCACTTCCGACCAGTATCAAAGCATCCATAATGGCGTTCAAAAAGGTGCAGGTTTTTATATCTTTCCCGACTAACGAGGGTAGGTTAGTAAAATGGACTTCACTAAAGCCAAAGATGTTTGCCTTCCGCGCGACCTGATAATCGGTCACGGGGTGCTTTCAAGGACTGCGGACGTCTGCAGTAATTTCGGATTGGGCAAGGACGTGATGATCATCACAGGTCATGACACTTACGAGGCTGCAGGGAAGGAGGTCGAAGAGATACTCACAGAGAAGAAATTCAATGTGAACGTTCTGCAGATCGGCGATGCGACCACAGACAATGTTGAAAAAGCGATCAGGGCATCAAAGGAATCACATTCCAAGATGTTACTGAGTGTCGGCGGAGGAAGCAAGATCGATATCGGAAAGATGGTATCAATGAAGTTGTCCGTGCCGATGGTAAGCGTTCCCACATCCGCATCACATGACGGTATCGCATCAGGCCGCGCGTCTCTGAAAGCAGATGACGGTCCGGTATCCATCGATGCTGCCGTACCGATGGCGGTCGTTGCAGATACGAAGGTGCTTGTACGGTCTCCGTACAGACTGTTGGCCGCAGGTTGCGCCGATGTCATGTCCAACATAACCGCGCTTATGGATTGGGATTTCGCCAGAAGGATAAGGAACGAAGAATTCAGCTCTTCTGCATATTCCCTTTCAAAGTATTCCGCAGACGCGATAATCGAAAACTCAAAGCTGATAAGGCCGGGAATGGAAGAAAGTATATGGGTGTCGATCAAACCGATCATCGTTTCCGGATTATCTATGAGCATCGCAGGCTCGTCAAGGCCGACAAGCGGTGCGGAACATATGTTCTCTCACGCCCTTGATATAGATCATCCCGGAAAAGCACTGCACGGTGAACAGTGCGGCGTGGGTGCGATAATGATGATGTATCTCCATGGCGGTGATTGGCAGGTGATAAGGAACACGCTGAAGAACATCGGAGCTCCGACCACGGCCAAAGAGCTGGGGCTGAAGGACGATGATATCATCAATGCGATGACCAAAGCGCATAAGGTCCGTAACAGATTCACAATACTCGGAGATAACGGACTGAGCAGAGATGCTGCGGAAACAGTAGCAAGAGAAACACAGGTGATCTGATGGTGATGATTACATTGATAGGAGAAGCACAGGCCAGGATCGGCAACCGATTCTATTACATAGGGCCGCTGACCGAATGCAAAGAATGCAAACTGAAAGGAGTATGCTTCAACCTCGAACCGGGACATCTTTACGAAGTGAAAGGTCTTCGCGATGCTGAGCACGACTGTGCGATACATGAATCCAAAGCAAGAGTAGTTGAAGTGGAGAAAGTTCCGATACCTCTTGCGGTCAACGGAAAGAAAGCTATAGAAGGAAGCAAAATAACATTCGAAACAATGAAATGCGACTCAATTGGCTGTGAGAACTATGGGTTCTGTCATCCCTGGGGAATAAAGGACGGCATGAAGCTTTCGGTATCAGACATAATAGGCGACCTGGACTGCCCGAAAGGGGAGAAAAGGGTTTTGGTCAAGCTGACCTAAAACTTTATGCCGGTTATCCTTTCGAACATGTCGGTGTATAATTTACTGACACGGTCGATGACGTTCTGCGGTAACGCAGGGATATCCGGTTCCTTCAATCCTTTTTCGCGAGCGTCCATCAGTTCTTTATGGTATCCTGTTTCGCGGTAATGCTGTCTTACGAATTCCTTGCTGAGCTCTTCCACCTTTCCCGCGGCGTAAGACGAAGCATCCCACCATCTGTCCTCATCCAGCGTACCGAGGGTGTCGATCAGCATTAATTCCCTGCCGGGACCGTATGCGAACTCTTTCTTGCCGTCCACGTGTATCAAGTTACGTTTTGATGTTTCCTTTCCGATCACTTCATCGATCTTCAGTACCGCGTTCAAGATGCCCTGATAATCCTTATCCGTCAGTCCCGCGATATCCTTCGCTTCGATCTCGTCCAATTCACGGTCGTGTGCTTCTAACTTGGTCGTCGTCTCAAGGTACGGTCTCGGTAATCTTTCCCCGTACTTCACTTCATGTCCTTTCGGAAACCCGAGGTTCTCAGCTTTTATCTTTCCGGACTTCACGCGATCCATCAGGGAGCCTGCGGCGTAATGTCTGCAGATGACCTCCAGCGGTATCAGGTAATTGTCAGTGGATGTTGTTATTTTGTCGTAATCTTCAATGATGTCGACCCTTTTCACACGCATCTTGTTCTTTCCCAGCAGTTTCAGGAAATGTGTCCTGATGCCGTTCTTTTCGAGTATGTTGAACCAATATTCTGCGGTCCTGCAAAGCGTTTCCCCTTTATGAGGGATAGATGACGGTATGACTTTATCGAACACTGATATGTTATCAGAAAAAACGAATTCCAGCGTGTCTTTATCAACAGCATAGACTTCCTTCACTTTGCCTGTGCGTATGAGCTCCATACGAACGCAATCCTCTGCAGTGTATTAAAAGTTAGCATTACGATCTTTCAGACATCATCCGATAAGTTCTGAGATGATGCTTATGACCTTAACGGCCGCAGCACGTTGAATGTCCTTTCGGGAACCTTCGAAATGGTTTTCAAACACTCGCAGATCAGTGCCGTCAAAGGCAGCAATGAACACAAGACCCAGAGGTTTGCTTTCAGTGCCCCCTGAAGGTCCTGCGATCCCTGTCACGGATGCTGAAATATCGGATCCGAATACTGTTCTTGCACCGATCGCCATTTCCTTTGCGGTTTCCTTGGAAACAGCTCCGTATTCCTTCAGTGTTTCAGTACATACGTTCAAGATATCGATCTTGGAGTCATTGGAATATGTGACGGCGGAACCAAGGAAGAATTCTGACGCCCCCGGTAATTCGGTAAGCATGGATGATATCATTCCGCCTGTGCAGGATTCAGCTATTGACAGCGTGAGCCCGAGCGCCCTCAGCTTTTCCGCAAGCTTTGCAGCATCAGACATAACCATCTTCATCGCCCATGAGATCCTGCATCCTTCCTATCCCGTCTATCTCGTCGATTATGCGTGCGACGCTGTCAGGCACAAGCTGACGCCAGTTCTTGTCCAGGAACATCCTGTTCCTGACCTCTGTGCCGGAATATTCCGAACGGTTGAAGATCGGCGGTGCACGTACGTCATAACCGGCTTCGAAGAACAAACGTTTCGTGAGCGGATTGTTGGAATACACACGAACGAAAGGCGGTGATATCGATTCGACCTGAGACACCCACAGGGAATATCGGTTAAGATCCTCTATCGGAATGATCGAGAAATTGAATATCTTCTCTTCGATCAGACTGTCGGATATCATCATGTGACGTTCACCTGCCGTGAACGGATTGTCAGGAGTATGGGAATACTGAGCGCTTCCGATACCAATTGTCAAATGGTCAGATTCCCCGGCCACTTTCCGAACGACCTGCATATGGCCTTTATGGAACGGCTGGAACCTGCCGATAAGAAGCGAATCATTCTCATGGTTGCGCACGATACGCATGGACACTAATCACATCCTGTTAATAAAATGATACGGAAGATGTTTACTGCGGATTCGGTTCGCCCGATGATTCCACGGTCTGAATGGTCACGAGTTCCTCTTCCTCAACGATGGGAACTTCAGGGATGTTCGGGATCTTTCGTGCCCTTTCCTTCTTGGGAACATGCACTTCCGGAGGTTCCAGTACCTTTGCGGTAGACTTACCGTCCTCGGTCAGAGGCATCAGTTTCTCCATGTACTGTTCTTTCCTCGGACAATCCACCAACGCATATTCAAGAACATCACGTATGCTCTCCACCGTGATTATCTCCATCATGTTGTAATACTTCGATTCTATCATCACGTCTTTGACATTGTCCTTGGGGATCAATGCCCGCCTGATACCTGATTGTGCGGCAGCTTCCAACTTGGCAGTGACTGCACCCACCGGTAACACCTTACCGCGGACGCTGAGGCTTCCTGTCATTGCAAGATCCTGTCGGATGGGGATCTCCTCCATTGCAGAGATGACCGCAGTGGCGATGGTGACGGATGCACTGTCGCCCTCCACCCCGTCATACGTTCCGACGAATTGGATGTGAATGTCACTGTCGGAGATGTTCGACATGGTGTATTTCTTGATGACGGCAGAGATATTGTCAACTGCTTCTTTCGCAATTGTTCCCAACTGGCCGGTCGCGACTATCTTGCCGGCCTTCTTGTTCTGTGACGGCGCCACTTCGGCGACTATCGGAAGAACGATACCGGAAAGTTCCGATATCCCATTGGAGCCGCCCATTGCCGCTAATCCGTTCACGGAACCGACAAGGGAACCTTCTGTGCTGAACAGTTTGTAAGCTTTCGTGGATTCGATGTGACGATCCGCGATCTGCTGTTCCAAGCTCTTTGCTGATGATTTTGCTTCAAGAACGTCACTCTTTGACACGATGTCAGCGTTCTTGTCGATCGCAACATCTCCAGCAGCTCTGATCAGGCCGCCCAGTTCTCTGAGCCTTAACGTAAGCTCGCCCTTCTTTCCGGAACGGCGTTGAGCTTCCCTTACGATCTCGTTCGCTGCGTATTTATCAAAATGAGGTATCTTTCCGTCTTTACGGACCTCCTGAGCAACGAACCTGATGATGTCCTTGCGGTTCTTGTCAGTGTCTTTCATTGTACTTTTCATGTACACTTCGTACCCGTATCCTCTGACCCTGGACCTGAGTGCAGGGTGCATTCCGCTCAGTGCGTCAAGATTTCCCGCACATACAAGCACGAAATCGCAGGGAACAGGTTCACTCTTCACGAGAGCGCTGCTGGATCTGTCCGTTTGTCCGACGATGGCCAGTCTTCCTTCCTGCATTGCGGTAAGTAATGACTGCTGTGATTCCATTCTCAGCAGGTTGATCTCGTCAATGAACAGAACGCCTTTGGATGCTTTGTGTATCGCACCCACTTCCAGACGTTCATGTGCAGGAGTTTCGAGACCTCCGCTTTGGAAAGGATCGTGTCTTACGTCGCCTAAAAGTGAACCGGCATGCGATCCTGTGGCATCGATGAACGGCGGTTCATCGTATTCCTTATGGTCTATCAGAAGTTTAGGTGTAAGAACGACCTCTTGCCTCTGATTCGGTGAACGCATCACAAAGAACACCATCAGCGCACCTATCAGTGCGACGAATGCCCATGTGGGGTCGCCCATATACAATGCGGCCGCAAGTCCGATCATGATTATCGCGCCTATGAGGAACATGGCGCTGTTGTTCTTCTGGGATCTCTGCTGCGCAGCGATCATCTTCTGTTCCATGACGATCGGTTTTCCGCGTCCTGCGGGAAGCACACGTATCCTCGGAACGTTGGGGTCCTCAGGGTTGTGATATGCTATCACATCTTCGAGTTCACCCTGCGGAAGATAATCTGTCATTGAATTCGCAAGCATGGATTTCCCTGTTCCGGGTTCTCCGATCAGCATAACATGCCTTTTCTGAGCAGCCGCGGTCCTGATTATCTCTACAGCGTCCTCTTGTCCTATGACCTTGTCGACCATTTTCTCAGGTATCTCCACCTCTTCGGTGGTCCTGAAATCCTGGGTTTCGATCCATTCGTCGAGAGGTTCTGCGTAGACTATATCTTCCTTACTCATACTAGATCAACTCATCCTATGATGGTTGTTCTATAAAACATTACCTAAGCAACACGGGTAATTGCTGTATATCACACGCACTCGAAAGAAAAAGAGGACGGCAGACATCCTTTGACATGATCCTTCACTGTTCTTCCTTCTATCCTTTCAGTCCTTCTCTTTCCCTCGTAATTCCAATGCACTCGATTGACACCGTATGAGCGGTTATATATCACGCAAACCTACGTGTAGCGAAATGAACGTAAGTGAATTGGACCTTCCCGGGAAAGTGATAGATGCCCTCAAGGAAAAGGGATACGGAACGTTGTATCCGCCACAGGCGGAAGCGATACCGTTGGCGCTTTCGGGAAGGAATCTTGTTGTTGCGGTTCCCACAGCAAGCGGAAAGTCGTTGATCGGCTATATAGCGGCAATGAAAGCCGTTCTGGAGGATCACCAAAAGGTCCTGTACATAGTTCCGCTGAAAGCGCTAGCATCGGAAAAACGTGACGATCTTGAAGAATTCTCCCATTTGGGATTCAAGGTCGCAATGAGCACCGGAGACCTTGATTCAGAGGAAACATGGCTGAAGGATGCTGACATAATAGTAGCAACATCAGAGAAGGCAGACTCATTACTGAGACACGGGACACAATGGATGAAAGATGTAGGTCTTGTGATCGCAGATGAGATACACATGATACATGAGCCAGACAGAGGCCCTACGTTAGAAGTTGCGCTTACAAAGATGATGATCAAGAACCCTGCGTTGCAGATCATTGCGTTATCTGCGACGATATCGAACGCAATGGAACTTGCGGAATGGTTAGATGCAGAACTGGTAAAGAGCGATTGGCGTCCTACGAAGCTGAAAGAAGGCGTCTATCTCGATTGGGAGATACGTTTCGATGACGGGACGTCGCACGCAGTATCAGAATCAAAGGATGAGATATGGTCTCTGATATCTGACGCAATAGCGGAAGGAGGCCAATGTCTTGTGTTCGTGAACGCAAGACGTTCAACTGAATCCCTTGCGGTGAAGTACTCAAAGGAAATGAAGAAACTCACGGAAGTTTCACTCTCTGATCAAGAATGTGCAATGCTTGAAGGCGAGTCAGAATCTACAGCGATAGGAAGGAAATTAGCGTTATGTGTGAACAACGGTATCGCATTCCATCACGCCGGATTAACATACAAACAGCGGAAATGCGTGGAACAGGCGTTCAAAGCAGGCAGGATCAAATGTATCGTTGCAACACCGACATTAGCTGCAGGTGTCAACATACCTGCAAGAAGAGTGATCGTAAGGGATACGAAACGTTTCGAATCGAACTCTGGCAACACTCCAATTCCGGTGATGGAGATAAAGCAGATGTGCGGACGCGCGGGACGTCCGAGATACGACCCGTACGGCGAAGCGATACTGATCGCAAAAAGTTACGATGATTACGAGCACCTGATGAACGACTACGTGATGTGCGATTCCGAGAACATAATCTCAAAGCTTGGAAACGAAAAGGTATTGAGAAGTCACATATTGGGATTGATAGCAACTGAAGACGTGAGATCAGAGGACGGAATAGTAGAATTCTTAAAGAGAACATTCTACGGATCACAATCACAATTATACGGAATAGAAGGAATGGTCGAAGACGTAGTGGATTTCCTTGAAGAAGAAGAAATGATAGAACGGACCGGATCCTTGTCCCCGCTGCCATTCGGTAAGAGGGCCTCTGACCTGTATATCGATCCTCAGTCCGCTGTCATCCTGAAGAACGCCGTGAACAAGATAACGGATGAAACGGAAGTTTTCCCTATCATACATGCAGTAACATCAACTCCGGATGTGTTGGGAATGTTCCCGAAAAAAGGAGATCAGGAACGTTTGGAAGGATTGACAGAGGAATTTGAAAATAAGTTCTTGGTACCGGTTCCTGAAGACTATTACGAAAGGGAACTGTTCATGGGAGATCTGAAGACAGCAGACCTGATAATGGCATGGATATCCGAAACAGATGAGGATACGATAACCGACGTGATGGGAATAGGTCCGGGGGACATCAGATCGAGAGTGGATTCAGTTGATTGGCTGCTGTATGCGTTCACGGAAATAGCGTTAATATTCCGCCCGGATGTTGTCGGAAAACTGAGACCGTTGCTGACCCGCGTGAGATATGGCGTATCGGAAGAGCTTTGCGATCTTGTTTCGCTGAAAGGAGTAGGAAGAGCAAGAGCAAGGATACTGTATGATCGAGGATACACAAACAAGTCGGACATCGCAACGTTGGATCAAACAACACTGGCGCACATTCCCGGAATAGGGAATGCGTTAGCGAAGAGCCTGAAGGAACAGACCGGAAGGATATCACAACCGTACTATCCGAAAGAGGATGACATCTTTCCGACAGAAGAGGAAATGATGTCCGACCCCATAGGCGAACCGATACCTGAAGATGAATTGAAAGAAATGAAAAAAGGAAGGAAGGCTGAACTGAAGAAACAGTCCAACCTCTTCGATTTTTAGTTTAACCAAGCACCTTTTTCACTGATGCAAGGTCTTTACCGCATTTCACAGGCGGTTCGCAGTACGAGATGATCGTATCCGGGTCCTTCAACGCATTTCCGGTACAGATGCAGACGACACGTTCATCCTTATCAATGATACCTTCTGCCAGTAACTTCCTGACGCCGGCGATCGAAGCTGCACTTGCAGGTTCGACACCAACACCTTCCTTCCTTCCCAAAAGCCTTTGAGCTTCAAGGATCTGTTCATCTGTAACGGAAGTTGAATAACCGCCGGTGTTGTATATGGCAGCAAGTGCTTTGCGTCCGCTGACAGGATTGCCGATGCGAATGGCAGTTGCAACAGTTTCAGGATGATCCTCGGGAACGAAATCTTTGTTGCCTTTTGCGAAAGCCGCAGTAACAGGCATGGAACCTTCCGCTTGTATTCCCGTGAGTTTCGGAACCTTGTCTATCCAGCCGATCTTCTTCAATTCGGTAATTGCCTTGTAAACAGCCCATATGTTAGCTGCATTACCAACCGGTAAAACAATACGGTCAGGAACGTCATAAGCAAGCTGGTCCATTATTTCGAAAAGGACAGATTTCTGACCTTCGGGACGGTACGGATTGATGGAATTCAATAAGTACAGGTATTTCTCTTCGGAAAGGTCCCTTGCGATCCTCAATGCATCGTCAAAGTTTCCGTCAATTGAAACGACTTTCGCACCGAAGAACATCGCCTGTGCTAATTTTCCAGCAGCAACCTTCCCGGAAGGAAGGAATACGGCACATTTCAATCCCGCTTTGGCAGCATACGCTGCCAAACTTGCTGATGTATTTCCCGTGGAAGCACATCCGACCATTTTTGCACCGATCTCAACAGCATGGGAAACACCTATCGTCATTCCCCTGTCCTTAAATGATCCTGTTGGATTCGCGCCTTCGTATTTCACCCATATGTTCTTGATCCCAAGTTCTCTGCCGAGTGCGTCGCATTTGTACAGCGGAGTTCCGCCTTCCTGTATCGAAACTGCGTTCGAAATATCAACGGGCATGAACGGAGCATATCTCCAAACACCTAACGGACGTACGTGAAGGTCCTTAGGTCTCTTATCCATAAGCGGTTCCAAATTCATTTCCACGGTCAGCAGACCGCCACACTTAGGACATGTGTCTGCGTACTGATCTTCAACAGAAGAACCGCAATCCCAACATTTTACTTGATGTTCAGCCATGATCATAACCTCTTGCAACCGGTTCCCCAGACGGTGACCCAAGTGTCACACTTCATCCCGTTGTCGTTGTACATCTTCTTGATTCCGTTGGCGATAGCATCGCCGTTATCCATCTCCCTGCTGAAGAACGATATCACGCAAGGTCCGGAACCTCCAAGGAAGGATGCTTTTGCACCCAATGACATTGCAGTTGCCTCAGCTTCCTTCAGGAACGGCACCAAGTGCGTTCTTGCGGGTTCGAACACAGCATCTTTAACGGAACGCCCTATCAATCCCAAGTCCCCCGTTTCCATGCCATGTACAAGACACGAAGCGTTACCGACATGGAAGACAAGGTCCTTCACTGTCACCTCTGCGGGCAACACTCTGCGGGATTCCATGGTCGATACCATGACATCAGGCATTGCAACGACCACGCCAAGATCCTGAGGCGGTTCTATTCTGACCACTTCAAAAGGCTCATATGAGCGAATGATCGTGAATCCTCCCAATATACAGGGAGCAACATTGTCCGCATGTAATCCTCCGGACGTGACGTTCTCAGCGTGTGCTGCACACAAAACTAATTCGTTATCAGATAACTTTTCGGAACACATGATATGTGCCAGATAAGCACCGCCGGCCGCAGACGCACCCGAAGAACCGATACCCGAGCACGGACGAATTCCTTTTTTGATCTTCAGTTCGATACCGAAATCCGCGTTGCAACGTTTAAGGACCTCAGCAGCCGCGATCCCAACGGAATTCTTCTCCGGATCCAAAGGAATGCTTTCGCTACCGGGTCCGGAGACCTCTCTGATGACGATCCCTTTTTCGATCTTGCGGCCTTCAATTATATCATACGGGTTCCCTAACGCCATACCGAATATGTCGAAACCCGGTCCAATGTTCGAGATCGTGGCTGGAGCGGCCACTTTTATCCATTTCTCTGCCATCGTTCAACGACCTTCGTATCAAGTGAACGCGAACATGATAATAAATGTGACCCTTGATCAGACAACCCTGACAGACATTCAGTCTTTCACACAGACCACCACATAAAGGCCAGCACATATCCGCACAAGGATCCGCAGTGACATTCATGACAAGAAATGTTTCGGATGATGTATGACGGACCTTTTGATGTAATTTATGTCCAGTTATCCGGAATAATCCGGTCTGTTGTCAGAATATATACATAACTTATAATATTTGCAACCAGCATTACATAAAACAGACAGGCATCGACATTTTCTTGACGACATCGTGCAAATAAATGAAACGATGCGAACATCCCGAAAAGGAAAAATAAAGAGAAAAGGAAATGATGGCCATGAAAGGAAAGAGTTATTATCTGTCACTGCTGGCAGTGACAATGCTTGTAGCGACCTCGTTCGCAGCGTTCATATCGTTAGGTTCCGAGAACACAACGTCATTCAGCGCAGAAGAAGGCGAGGGGGGGGGATAGTGGGCTCCTAGGAACGACCGCGATGATCTCAGCCGGAGGCAGTCACACAGTAGCACTGAAAGAAGACGGTACAGTATGGGCATGGGGATATAACGCCAACGGACAACTCGGCGACGGGACGACAACTGGTCGTGTATATCCTGTGCAAGTCATGTCCGATCCGACCACGTATCTGGAAAACGTCATAACGATCGCAGCCGGATATTTGCACACAGTAGCACTGAAAGAGGACGGAACGGTCTGGGCATGGGGAAATAATGGCTTCGGACAGCTCGGCGACGGAAAGAATACTCAGAGAGTATATCCTGTACAGGTCATGTCAGATTCCACAACAGAACTGAAAGACATCACGGCGATCTCAGTCAAAAAACATCACACAGTAGCGCTGAAAGAAGACGGCACGGTCTGGGCGTGGGGCTATAACATCGGCGGACAACTCGGCGACGGAACGACAACTAATCGTGTATATGCTGTGCAGGTCATGTCCAATGCATCCACACCTCTGGAGGATATTAAAGCGATATCTGCCGGAGATAATCATACAGTAGCACTGAAAGAAGACGGAACTGTCTGGGCTTGGGGATATAATGGAACCGGACGACTCGGCGACGGAACGACAACTCAGAGAGTATATCCTGTACAGGTCATGTCAGATTCCACAACAGAATTGGAAGACATCACGGTGATCTCAGCCGGAAACGAACACACAATAGCACTGAAAGAAGACGGAACGGTCTGGGCATGGGGTAGAAACAATTACGGACAGCTCGGCGACGGAACGACAACTAATCGCGTATATCCTGTACAGGTCATGTCAGATTCCACAACAGAATTGGAAGACATCACGGCGATCTCATCGGGGTATGATCATACAATAGCACTGAAAGAAGACGGAACTGTCTGGGCATGGGGATATAATGGAACCAGACAGCTCGGCGATGGGACGACAACTAATCGCGTATATGCTGTGCAGGTCATGTCCAATGCATCCACACATCTGGAGGATATTAAAGCGATATCAGCAGGAGGTGCTCATACAATAGCACTGAAAGAAGACGGAACGGTCTGGGCATGGGGTAGAAACAATTACGGACAGCTCGGCGACGGAACGACAACAGACAGAAGCTATCCTGTGCAGGTCAAAATCGATTCCACTACAGGATTGGAGGATGTCAAATCGATCTCAGCAGGGTTCAATCACACAGTAGTATTGAAAAAAGACGGAACGGTCTGGGCATGGGGGTCTAACAGTGCTGGACAGCTCGGCGACGGAACGATAACTAATCGCGTATATGCTGTGCAGGTCATGTCCGATGCATCCACACCTCTGGAGGATATTAAAGCGATATCTGCCGGAGAGAATCATACAGTAGCACTGAAAGAGGACGGAACGGTCTGGGCTTGGGGATTTAACAATAGGGGACAGCTCGGCGACGGTACAACCAACAACAGTAGCTATCCTGTGCAGGTCAAAGTCGATTCCACTACAGGATTGGAGGATGTCAAAGCGATCTCAGCCGGAACAAATCTTATAGTGGCACTGAAAGAAGACGGTACAGTCTGGGCATGGGGACATAACAATTGCGGACAACTCGGCGACGGAACGACAACTAATCGCGCGTATGCTGTGCAGGTCATGTCCGATGCATCCACACCTCTGGAGGATATTAAAGCGATATCTGCCGGAGGCAGTCACACAGTAGCACTGAAAGAAGACGAAACGGTCTGGGCATGGGGATATAATGGCAACGGACAGCTCGGCGACGGAACGACAACTCAGAGAGAATATCCTGTGCAGGTCAAAGCCGATTCCACAACGGGACTGGAGGGGACCATAGCAATTTCAGCAGGGTTCGATCACACAGTAGTATTGAAAAAAGACGGAACGGTCTGGGCGTGGGGTCGAAACAATAACGGGCAGTTCGGCGACGGAACGACAACAGACAGAAGCTATCCTGTACAGGTCAAAGTCGATTCCACTACAGGATTGGAGGATGTCAAAGTAATCTCAGCGGGATCATATCTCACAGTAGTATTGAAAGAGGACGGAACGGTCTGGGCTTGGGGAAATAATGGCTTCGGACAGCTCGGCGATGATACAACAACGCAAAGAACATACCCTGTACAGGTCAAAGTCGATTCTACTACAGGATTGGAGGATGTCAAAGCAATTTCAACAGTACGGTACCATATAGTAGCGCTGAAAGAAGACGGAACGGTCTGGGCATGGGGCTATAATTATTACGGACAGCTCGGCGATGGGACGACAACGAAGAGAAGTTATCCTATGCAATCTCAGACTCTAATGAATCTGAATCTTTTCGAAGTTTTGATCACTAGTGTGGTTGTATCCGGAACAGACGATGTGAAAACGATCACAACAGATGGCGGAACATTACAGATGCTGGCGGAAGTGTTACCTGCAAATGCCACAAACAAGAACGTCACATGGTCAGTATCTGATGATGCGGTTGCAACCATCACTTCTGACGGATCGTTGACAGCAGTGTCCAACGGTACCGTTACCGTCAAAGCAACTGCAAATGACGGTTCCGGTGTGACCGGAACGTTGACGATAGAGATCAGCAACCAGATAGTTCCTGTCACGGGAATGACCGTCACAGGCGCAGATGGCGCG
>JGI994J12354_10000587_pt1 | contig 36181 bp, 25 predicted proteins | sample IntmicLarv3ML3BL_FD_12354 | JGI IMG/M metagenome (IMG submission 12354) | reverse complement strand
ACGCGGACGCCCTTTCAAAGGCATTTGGACTGACATTACCAAGATGAGAATGTCGTCTGTTTTGATTATAAAAGACTTCGATGTAATCGAAGATATCGGCTCGAGCTAGATCACGGGTTTTATAGACCCGTTTTCTGATTCTTTCTTTTTTCAGGCTACTGAAGAAGGATTCAGCAAGCGCATTATCCCAGCAGTTACCTCGCCGGCTCATGCCGGGTTCCAGCTGATGTGACCGGCAAAAGCGCAGCCAGTCATCGCGGCCATACTGGGAACCCTGATCGGAATGAACAATAACGGGAGACAACGGCTTTCTTCGCCAGACTGCCATCAGCAGGGCGTCCAACACCAACTCTCTGGCAAGGGTGGGTTTCATGGACCAGCCGACGGCTTTGCGGGAATAAAGATCGAGTACAACGGCCAGGTACAGCCAGCCTTGCCAGGTGCGGATATAAGTGATGTCCGTTACCCATGTGTGGTCAGGAATATTGACGTGAAAGTCCTGGTTGACCCGATTCGGAGAAATAATGGAAGGACGTCCCTTGATGTGGCGTGAAGCCTTATAGCCTCGTATCGCCTTTAGCCACGATCAACGACCTGGCGAACGGCTTCTTCCTTGAATTCCGGGGTAAATCGTTTGATACTCATACACTTCCTCCTATGCTCAAATCATAGCCGGGAAATATCTACCATGCCGGGGGGTGTCCAACTCATATCTGCGCCTGAAAATATAAGCCGAAACAAATGCATTTATTACAACAAAAAAATTAACGAAATCCTGTCTTATAATCAAAACCTCTGTGAGGCCATATATCATAAAAGCAAGTAATAATATTATGCCCATATATGCTGCCGTATTTATATCATTATATTCTGTTGACCTTCCCCTGAAAAAATAATAAAACGGAACGAGGTACAAGAATAAAATCGAAATGACGCCTGAAACACCCAACACCAGCAATTGTTGTAGCACCTCATTATGAACATGTCCAAAGACAGCAGCTTCTTTAGAAATAACTCCTTTTCTGGCCAGATTTTTCATCTCAGGAGAATAATTTTCCTCTCCAATACCCAGAACAATATTCTCTTTCGACATTAATATCGCCGCCTTATATAAATCGAATCTTATTCCTATTGAAGTAGATTTATTTCCATTCAAAAAATTATCAATATCTGATTTGGCATTATCCAATCGACTTTGCACTATATTTGAAAATAAACAAAATCCAAGGCCGACAATAAAAACAGAAATCAAAAAAACAGTCCATTTTTTATTGAAACCTTTTCTGAAAGGCAAAAGCAATAAAACAATAAAAACAGGAATAGCGATCCAGACACCTCTCGATGCTGATACATAAGAACCGTATAATGTTACAAAAAAGGAAAGGATTTTTAAAAAGACAACAACCTTATGGTTTTTTTCTCCCCAATTTATGGTCAAGGTTGAAAGAACTCCCATTAAAACGCAAACTCCTGTATACGGAATAAGCGGCATTTGTTTGTATGCGATGTGAATAGGGCGAACTGCACCATTTTCCGTTGCAAAAAATACTATCAATGCACTGAAAAAAGCAGCAATGACAAATCCATATTGAGTTAAGCGTATTTTTTTGGATGATAATGCCGTTAATCCATACAAAATTATAGGATAAAATAAAAAACGGATGGGTGCATCATAATACCGAAATCGAAAATTACTTATAAAAATTTGATTAATGAGCTGAACAAAAAACAAACTAAAAAACGCTAGAAACAGCATCCAATAGCTAGAAAAAAAATCCAAAAAACCTTTCCAGCAAGCCTCTTTTTTTGTTGATATAACGTAAAGTCCAAAGATAATTAACAAAAAGAAGCAAGCATCATTAGCAAGCCTTGACGTAAGCATTGCTACAGGATAAAAAACAAGAATGATCGCAACCATCCATTGCATTAATTCTGATACCTCACTTTTATTTTTTGAAATACAATATTTCATAAATCAATTTAAAATTGATAAAGCCTGAAAAGATTTCAACATTTTCACACAAGCACCACAAGGATTCAAGCGCCATTCATTTCCAATTTTTATCTCACATTTCACCCTAGAAGAGTCATACAGCACAATTATCGACAAACCTTTTTATCAACGGTATGAACTGAAAAAATATTTCAAAGAAACAGGATTGACATTTTCGTCAAGTTCCAGAAACAACGCCTGATTAAAATGTGTTCGCGCTATCCATCGCCTCATCCGCATTGATACGCAAACCACCGGAAAACCTGTCCTCGAAAACTTTGCCGAAAATCATCAGGAATTCGTCTTCAAACAAATACAAACCTTTTCTTCCCCAGCAACTCCGAAAAAACAGTCGCTTCCACCGTACCACTACTGGATTGAAATACCACAAGAGTGCCACATTCCACAATGACTGCGCTTTTTTCCCATCCCGTAAATATCCTCAACCATCCGCTTAGTGCGTTCGTATACATCCACAGGGGAAACAAGGGGTGTTTCGTCAAAGCGGGCATCTCCTGTATTGCGACAAACCGTAGTGGAGGACGAAAAAATCAGTGTATATGCCTGCTTCGGCCATTTCCTGAAACAGAACCACACTACATCAGTTGCACAACAGTATGTAAACAGATGTACCCCATACCACCTATTACAAGAATCGTTGATGTCATTTCAATATCCGTTTGAATACAATAAAAAGCAGGCATAAAACTCAATTCTTCCCCAAAAGTTTTCTATAAACCCGTTCGATTTGCTCCAGCATATGCTCCAGCATAAATTCATGTTCATAACGAACACGGGCCTTTTTTCCAAAGCGTTCCGCGAGCTGTTTATCTGAAGAAAATTTGTTTATCGCAGCAACAAAAGCATCAATATCTTCAGAAGGTACAAGTATTCCAGTTTCATTTTCTGCCACAACTTCAGGAATTCCACCAACCAGTGACGCAACCACAGGCAACTCAGCTGCTGCAGCTTCTATCAGGGACAGCGAAAGCGCCTCTCGACGCGAAGGTGCAACATATAAATCAAAAGCAGGCAGAATCTGCTGCACATCATTTCTATACCCCAAAAAATGAATGCGCGAGTGTTTTTTTGCCATTTCAACAACTTGGCGCCCAAAATCCGTATGCTGATCTCCAAGAAAGTAAGCGTGTATATTGCCGGGACAACGCTTTATTGCTTCAACCAATATATCCTGCCCCTTGTCAAACTGAAAACGCCCGGCAAGCACAACTGCAAATTGTTCGTTTGGAATATTCAGTTGCTGGCGCAAAAGTGCACGGTGACCACGAATGGTATCTGGCACACCATTGTAAATCCGTGTAATGATTTCTCTAGGATATTGATGTTTTACCAGATTCTTTACGACCGCATCAGAAACGGCAATAAGATGTCGGCATCTTCGCATATGTTTACTGGATGTTGTTGAGTGAACCGTACAGATTGGTACAGCATCTGTTCCCATTGCCGAAATACCAGCATACTGGGAGGGACGAACCTGATGCGCATGCACAATATCAGCCTGCCATGTTTTAATCAGGCGATGCAGTTTCCAGTAAGAGGAAATATCCGCAATTCCCCGCATTGGGAGTGTTTTCATCGGCAACTGATGAACCGAACACCGATCGCCGATCCAAGAGTCGAAAGGCCCGACAACAAGCACCTCATGCCCCATTTCCCGCAAGCCAAGGGAAAGGGACAAAACATGATTTTCTGCTCCACCGAAAGTCAGGCTACGGATAACTTGGAGAATACGCATCAGCAAGATAAAACCGTATTTGCGCCATTGGCACTCGCTTTAGGCACGTTTTTCTTGTGGACCTTCCAGAGATATCCGGGCAGTGTATCTCCATAGGAGATGGCTTTGCGTGGAATTTCAAAAGGATTCTTCGCGTAATTTGCCGCACCACGAATACAGGTTAACCCAGAACGATAACCCGCCTCGGCCACCATATCAGTTACCTTCGCGTTATAGCTGCCATAGGGATAGCAAAAATCTAGAACAGCTTCTCCCAGCAAATCCTCCAATACAGCTTTACTGCTAAAAATTTCTTCTCTTGCCTCTTCCGGTGAAACTAGGGCAAGGCGGACATGGTTCATGGAGTGCGCCCCGAAATGCACCCCATCCCTATGTAACGCGCGGATAGTTTCTGCTGTCATCAATGGCGCTTCTTCCGGCACATCATCCATCCAGCTTGTTGATTTGCCCAGCATCCCCGCAACCAAAAACACGGTTACAGGAAAATGGTATTTTTTTAAAATGGGCAAGGCAAATTCACGAAAATTCTCGCAACCATCATCGAACGTAAGGACAACAGCACGTGGCGGCACGTCCTTTCCCTGAAAAAGACATGCATAGGCATCCTCCAAACTAATCACATTATACCCACACCAGTGCAACCAAGCCATCTGGCGACGAAAACGCCCCACATCACAGTAAACTGGACGATGCAGCTTCGGGTTACTGAAATGCCCGACCTGGTGATACATTAGAACCGTAATAAACGGCGACAAAGGAAAGGGATTAAGCATCATTTACAGATATGTTAATACACCACGCAAGATATTCCAGCAGACATCCAAAAGTTCTTTCAATTTTATTTACATTATCATTTGAAATATCTGAAAAAAACATGAAAAGCGATATGTAACTTCTGAGTAGTCATCTAAATTATTTTATAAATTTCAAAACCGAATAGCACCATAAAAATGGCGCCCTAATCAACATCACGGGCAAATTGCAGATAATAAAGGTTGGCATACGGGCCACTTTCCTTTAGTAACGCTTCGTGGGTTCCTGTTTCAACAACACGCCCGTCAGACAAAACAACAATCCGGGATGCCCTCTCTATTGTTGAAAGCCTGTGGGCAATAACAAAGGTCGTGCGACCTTTCATCAACTGATCCAGCGCCATCTGAACTTCGCGCTCGGATTCCGTATCAAGAGCCGAAGTCGCCTCATCCAGTATCAATATTGGCGCGTCCTTGTAAATAGCCCGCGCAATAGCAAGACGCTGTCTTTGTCCGCCGGAAAGTCGAGACCCGTTGTGTCCGATACTGGTCTGAAGTCCCTCATCAAGCCCCGCAACCAATTCTGATAAATACGCCGCCTTTATTGCTCTTTCAATCCGGGAAAAATCAGGATTCATGTCTCCATAAGCAACATTGGCAGCAATGGTGTCATTGAAAAGAACAACATGCTGGCTGACCATGGCAATCTGTTGGCGCAGACTTAACAGGGAAATATCCTGCAAAAGCTGACCATCAAGCCGTATTTTTCCTGCCGTGGGCGCGTAAAACTCGGGAAGCAAACTGACAAGAGTTGTCTTACCTCCACCGGACATACCAACCAACGCAATAGTTTCGCCCGACTCGACATGAAGCGTAATATCCTTTAACGCATATTGTTCGGAACCCGGATAGGAAAACGAAACATTTTCAAATTCAATTCGACCCTGAGCCCGATTAACAAGCGCTACGCCACTGGTACGTTCAACAGGCGAATCAACCAGATCAAACACCGCTTCTGCGGCAGCCAGCCCCCGCTGTAACGGTCCGTTGACATCTGTTAACTGTTTCATCGGTGCAAGAAGCATCAGCATGGCGGTCAGAAATGAAACAAAACCACCGACGGTAATCTCCCCATGCCTGAACTGTACAAGCGCAATAAGAACAATGACTGCCACAGCACATGCTGTTATCAATTGCGTAAGAGGGGTTGTTACGGCAAAAGTCCTTATTGTCCGCATGGTATAGCGCCTGATTTCTTCCGTGCCTCGCGCAAAGCGATTTTTCTCAAAATCCTGTGCATCAAAGACCTTGGTCACCTGATGCCCCCGGATGGATTCCTCGAGTTCCTGCGTCAATTTTGCATTTAACTCCAACGTTTCCTGATTCAGTCTTTTCAGCGTCCGCCCAGCAATCCTGATAATCCACGTAACCAGCGGCAAAACAACCAATGTAATAAGAGAAAGTTTCCAGTTCAGGTAAAACAGCCAGCCAAGCAAACCAGCAACGGTCAAAAATGACCTGACCATGGATGTCAGTACATTGGTAACCATGCTGATAATCTGCTGAACTTCGTACATGATAGTATTAATGACACGGCCAAGTGAGTAGGATTCGAAATAGCCTGCTGACATTGCCAGCATCCTGTCAAACATCTGTTTTCTTAATGCCATTAACAGATGCGACGATACCCATGTCATCATGTACGTACCAGTAAATGATGCCACGCCACGAACGAGAAAAAGCCCGATCACAATAGCTGGCACATACCAATAGGGGAAGTCCGCTCCCTCAGTAAAACCATGATCCAGCAACAACTGGAAAAAAAACGGAATAACCGGCTCCGCCGCCGCTGTCACCATCATTGCAAGCAAGGCAAGAAACAACCTTGCTCTGTATGGCCTATGCAAAATCAACAGGCGTTTAAGGTTTGGAGGAAAAGTCATAAACGGAAAATTTATATAAATACCAAAAAAATTCAGTGAACCTGTTACAGAACATCATCAATTTCTGTTTTCAATTTGACTAAAAGGGCTAACAAAAAGGATCAACCAGCACGCTATTTTTTTGCTTCGAATTTTTACTCATCCACATTCTCCAGATATTTTTCGCTCTCTATTTTTTTTAACATCAGCATGCACGCATCCGTCGGCATCAGTTTCCAAGCGTCGCCAAAACGAATTCTGCATGTATTATTCTTCGCTTGGTAACTGGCAACCAGCGGCAATCCTCCGGCGGATACATAAGGGGAAAACAGTTCTTGTAATCCGGCGATATCAAACTGCTCCGGAAGGGTAAAATGCAATTCCCGGCTAAACTGCAGCCGCGCCCCGGCAATATCCATCGCCTCATCCGCATTGATACGCAAACCACCGGAAAATCGGTCCTCGGAAACCTTGCCGAAGACCAGCAGGAATTCGTCTTCGACAAAAATCGACCTTTTCTGATCCAGCAACTCAGAAAAAACGGCCACTTCCACCGTGCTACTGCCATCGTCCAGTGTGACAACCAGCATGCGACCGCGCTGTGACATCTGGTTACGAATGGAAGAGATAATGCCAGCCACCCACTTCGGTTCGCGGGAAGTTGCCAGAGAAGCAATTTTCGTATGCCCGAACAGCCTAGCCTCTTCTGCATAAGCATGAAAGAGATGACCAGACATACAAAAACCAAGCGCATCCTTTTCTTCCTGCAGCTTCTGCTTTTCAGTCCAGTGCGGCACTTTAACATATTCCACGACCTGCATTACCGCATCTTCACCGCCAAAAAGGCTGCCCTGATTGGCTGATGCATCCGCCTGTTCCGCAGCCTCGATTGCAAGCGGAACTGATGCCAGCAAAATGGCCCGGTTCTCGCCAAAGCAATCAAATGCGCCTCCCCTGATAAGCGAATCAATGGTACGGCGATTCACCTGACGCCGATCAATGCGAGAGCAGAAGTCAAACAGATCTGCAAATGGCCCGTTTTTTCTGACGCTGACAATGGCTTCAATGGCTGCCTCACCTGAGCCACGCACCGCCCCCAGTCCGTAGCGGATTTCCTTTATCGACTGTCCGTTTTCACCGGGAGGGAGACCAACCGGTTTGAAACGATACTCGGACAAATTGATATCTGGAGGCAGCAATGTCAATCCACATACATCCAGCGCATCTTCCACAAGGATGCGGACTTTTTCCGTATCATCCATTGCGAGCGACATGTTGGCAGCCATGAAGGCGGCCGGATGATGGGTCTTCAGATAGGCGGTCTGGTAGGCAAGCAAGGCATAGGCCGCCGCATGGGATTTATTGAATCCATAACCGGCGAATTTTTCCATCAAATCAAAAATCTCATCCGCCTTTTCTTCAGACAACGCATTTTTTGCGGCACCTTCGCGGAAAATCTGCCGATGTGCCGCCATTTCATCCGTATCTTTTTTGCCCATCGCCCGACGCAGCAGGTCTGCACCACCCAGCGAATAACCGCCAATAATCTGCGCCATCTGCATGACCTGTTCCTGATAAACCATGATACCGTAGGTTTCAGACAGAATTTTTTCTGTTCTCGGGTCAGGGTAGTCAAAGCGCTCACCATGCTTGCGCTTGCAAAAATCCGGTATCAGATCCATCGGACCCGGACGGTACAGGGCAACAAGCGCAATAATGTCTTCAAAGCGATCTGGCCTTGCGTCCTTGAGCATGCCCTGCATGCCTCGGCTTTCCAGCTGGAACACAGCAACCGTTTTTGCCTTTGTCAGCAGATCGTATGTCAGCTTGTCGTTAAGCGGAATGGACTCCAGCGTAAAACCGGCCATGGCTGGATCAAGCTCACGGATATAGCGTGCAGCCAGATCAAGAATCGTCAGTGTCGCAAGCCCCAGAAAATCAAATTTGACTAGGCCGATCTCTTCCACATCTTTCTTGTCGAAATGGGAAACCACTCCACCATCATTTCCCTGCGTATACAACGGACAGAAATCCGTCAGCTTGCCCGGTGCAATCAGCACACCACCAGCATGCATACCGACGTTACGCGTAATCCCTTCGACCTGCTCTGCCAGCGCCAGAAGCTGCCGAACCTCTTCTTCATTCGCCTCACGTTCAGCCAGCAAAGGCTCCTCTTTTTTGGCTTCCGAAATCGTAACCAGTTTGCCCGGTTTGAACGGAATCAGCTTGGAAATGCCATCACAGAAGTTGTATCCAAGATCAAGCACCCGGCCCACATCACGGACTGCAGCCTTGGCAGCCATCGTACCGAATGTTGCAATCTGTGAAACGGCGTCCGTGCCATAACGCTCTTTTACATATTGGATTACCCGATCCCTGCCCTCCTGGCAGAAATCAATATCAAAATCCGGCATGGAAACCCGCTCTGGATTCAAAAAGCGCTCAAAAAGCAGGTTGTAGGCCAGCGGATCCAGATCGGTAATGGAAAGGGAGTACGCAACCAGTGAACCGGCACCGGATCCCCTGCCAGGACCAACAGGCACACCATTCTGTTTTGCCCATTGAATGAAGTCAGCCACAATAAGAAAGTAGCCGGCAAAGCCCATATTGTTGATCGTATCCGTTTCAAAATCTAAGCGTTCTTCATAACGTGGACGCGCGATCTCACGTTCTGTTTCAGACGGATAAAGCTGGGCAAGCCTTTTTTCAAGTCCGCGTTTTGCTTCATGAACCAAAAACGCATCCAGTGTCATGCCATCCGGCGTGGGAAAATCCGGCAAACGCGGTTTGCCCAACTCCAACTGAAGATTGCAGCGCCTAGCAATTTCGACAGAATTTTGCAGGGCCCCCGGGAGGTCTTCAAACAGCCGGACCATTTCTGCCTGCGAAAGAAAACACTGCTGTTCATTAAACAAACGTGTTCGCCGCTTGTTTGAAAGAATCTCCCCCCCTGAAATACAGATTCTCGCCTCATGCGCTGTAAATTCTTCGGGAGAAAGAAACTGCACCGGATGGGTCGCAACAACCGGCAATTGCAATTTTGTTGCCAGTGCTACGGATTGCCTCAGCAACAGCTCGGCACCTGCCTGGCCTGTCCGCTGTATCTCGATATAAAAACTGTCAGGAAAAATCCTTGCCCAGCGCAACGCATTTTTTTCTGCGATATCAGGATTGCCTTTCTCAAAAGCCATCCCGATATCCCCGTCACGAAAACCTGACAGGGCAATCAGTTCGTTTCCGTTTTCACTTTGCGCCAGCGCTTCCAGCCACTCGATCCGGATTTCGGCCCTGCCCCTGTTCTGGTTTTCCAGCCATGCACGCGAGAGCAGTTCACACAACTGGAGATATCCCTGCTGGTTTTTGACTAGCAGCAAAAAACGGGAAGGCTTGTCTTTCTCCTGTTCGTTTGCAACCCAGACATCACAACCTGCAATCGGCTTTACACCTTCTTTCCTAGCGGATTTGTAAAATTTGATCAGGCCAAAAAGGTTGGACAGATCCGTCAGTGCAAGCGCGGGCTGCGCATCTTTTGCTGCCGTTTTGACGACATCATCAATGCGCACCAACCCGTCAACAATGGAATACTCGGAATGAAGGCGAAGATGGATAAATTGCGGTGACATAATCCTGCTATTTTACCCTGTCTCTCGCCTGAAAAAACCGTATGAAAGAAACGCTTTGCCTAACTTCCCTCATCTGCCTTTATTCTGCTGACAGAATCGGCATCCTTACCGTAAAATAAAGAAGCACCCCATCCTTGCGGAGAGAAAAATGAAACAGCACCTACCAACACGAAACAGTCCGGCTTTCCGTTTTGTTGCGGGATGGCTATTTCTGTTTACCTTCCTGCTGTCCATTCAGAAAACCGCATTTTCACAGGAACCGGCGAACTACCCGTTTACCCTGACCAATAAAAGCAATGCCAAAATAACCAAGGTTGTTCTGGCTCCCTATGGATTGATCCAGATTCATACAGACACGCACCTTGCTCCGGGCGAAAAAACCGTAATTTCCAGGCCGGAATGCAAGAAGATGCGAATAGAAATCACTCACAGCAAAGGAAAATTCTCCTTCCCCTTTACAGATTTTTCCACTGAAAAAAATACCTCTCTTGCATTGATGGTCCGGAAAGATTCCGTGCCGATTCTGAAATTTGAAGAAAGAAAAAGGGGCGATATTGTCGGAGACAACTCCACTTGGCGGTTTTCCCAGATACTGGGGGCGATTCCTTTTGGTGTCGGAATAACCACAATAGCTGAGGCCACGGCACTTGGCGCAAAAGTGGAAAAGAAAAAAAACGAGCTGGAAACCACTCTCATGTGGGAAAATCGCCTCTGGAACATGACACTGGAATTTTCTGGCGATACACCTGATAGCAAACTCAGGAGCCTGGAAATGATCGCTAAAGGCGCGCACGGCAAGGCTCCTTCAGCTGTCCACGAATCGCTGATGTCTCACGGTTATGTTTATTACAGTATGCAACTGAAAAAAACACCCAAAGAATTCTATGTCACTGTACCGCTTGCACGGGCACTTGAGAAAGCAAGCATGAATGGCCGTAGCCAAGCTGCCGTTTTGGCGACCTATCAGAATGAAATTGTTGTACAGTCTTTTCCTGGAAAAGGATTCTGGGTTGTTTCCATGACCCTAGCACCCAATTTGGTAAATCGCCAATAGACTTTGCGGAGACTCGGCACTAATTCAAGGTGTATCCGACCTACTTTTTCTTTGGTACCCCACCCAGAAGAGCCGCCACTTTCTTTTTAGGCTGTTTCGTCGGATTCTTGCCTTCTTTTGCTTCTACAACAGAAGACAGGGATGGTTCATAAGGCTTGTCAAACCAAGGGTCATGCTTGCCCTTGCGTTCAAGAACCACGGATTTGTAAGGGCTGCGATCAGAACGTTTGCCGGAAGCCGTCAAACCACTCCCCCCCTCACGCCGACGCTCAACAGGCCTAGCGGAAGAGGATTTCTTTCCATCAAAACCAGCCAGTGTCGCACGCGGTAATTTACGCTTGATCAGCTTTTCAATGTCAGCAAGAAAACGTTCATCTTTGGGAGAATAAAGCGAAATCGCATCACCGGAAGCACCAGCACGGCCTGTTCTACCGATGCGATGAACATAATCTTCCGCCGTAAAGGGCAAATCATAATTAATCACACAGGGCAGCTCGACAATATCAAGCCCACGAGCAGCCACATCCGTTGCCACCAGCGCATCGATTTCTCCCTTTTTAAAAGCTTCCAATGCAGCCATTCTTTCTGGTTGCGTTTTGTCTCCATGAATGGCCGTGGAACGGATTCCCTTCTTCTCCAGAAGACGCGTCAAACGCGATGCTCCAACCCGTGTATTGGTAAAAACCAATACCTGCTTCAGACTCTGGCTCTGGATAAGATGCGCGACAGCCTCACTCTTGTCAGCCTCATCCACCTGATAAACCGTTTGCGAAACGTTATCCGCCGTCGCGTTACTCCTTGCCACTTCAATGGTGACAGGATTGCTCAAAAAGCTGGCTGCCAGCTTCTTTATCTCAGGGGAAAAGGTAGCAGAAAACATCAGATTCTGCCTTTTTTGGGGCAGCAGATTGATAATGCGCTGCAAATCAGGCAGAAAGCCCATGTCCAGCATACGATCTGCCTCATCCAGTATCAGAATGCTAGTTTGCGAAAGATTAACCGTTTTTTGCTGTACATGATCTAAAAGACGTCCGGGTGTGGCAATCAGAATCTCCACACCGGCTCGAAGGGCCGTTGTCTGCACCGCCATATCAACGCCGCCAAAAACAACAGCAGAGCGCAGCCCTGTATAGCGCGCATAGTTGCGTACATTATCCGCAACTTGGTCTGCCAATTCCCTTGTCGGTGTCAGAATAAGCGCACGAACCGGATGCCTGGCAGGCGACATACTGGCATTGGCCATCGGCAGCAATGCTTGGATAACTGGCAGGGAAAAACCGGCCGTTTTACCTGTACCGGTCTGGGCAGCCCCCATCACATCACGTCCCTGCAGAACGACCGGAATCGCTTTTTGCTGAATGGGTGTGGGTGAGGTATATCCTTGATCGTTTAACGCTCGCAGAATTTTTTCTGCCAGTCCGAAATCTTCAAAACACGGAACTGAAGCCGGGTTATCGACCATCTTTTGATTGTCTGACATAATTCAATAATATTACAGCTCTCTACAGCTGTTTCATAGCAGGTTGTCTGCCGCGACCCAAAAGCAATTGCTGGGTCAGAATCCATTTTTCATCCAAAAACAGGGTACATTGTACGACACTTGCATCGGTAACGTTTCCGATTATTTTGTCAGCCGTCTCCGGCTGCCTGTATCTGCCGAACACGCTGACGGATATCATCCACAAAAATCAGCTCGGACCAAGTTTGCATATCCGGTCTATCAATATACATTTCCAGTCTGACAATATCGTTATTCACTATTTCCAGTTGTTTTTCAGTATCCGCATTCCGGGCAGACCCAAGCTCTTTTTCAAGCCGGCCCTTTTCTTCAAGCAAAACCGTCATCATCAGTTTCATCATACCCCCGTCAATCCGGCATCCGTTAGCGTGCTCAAAAGAAGCTCCAAAATGCGCAGACGCACAAACAACCGCGCTGGTAAAGCAAATTATCATGAAACACCTTGGCACGGTCAGCAACCTGACAAAAAAAGAAATGGATGAAAATCTCGACTTTCAATTCCCCCGAGCAAGCGCCTATGATGAAAAAATCAAAAAATACCGCTGCGAAGCAGAGTTGGTTATCGCTGATACTTGGAAATTACCCATTAAATATGAATCCCAGCTCAACGACGATGATCGACATATTGTTACCGTAAACGGTGGCATTGTATGGGGAAATTTGCGACGAATAGACAAAACACTTCAACAAGTCAAAAAAATAAAGCAAAAAGAAACAACTCCTGCTGGAAGCAATTGACGAAGCGGCGGAATCACCTTTGCCATAACAGCCCTTTGTTTGACGGTATCTGATTTTGACGGCATCAACTTATACCGCAAAATATACCGTTATATTTTTGAAATGTTGTGAATATTTATGAAAGCTTATGAAACAAAAAAACCGCTAAATGTTAGTGTTCTAGCGGGTTTCTGATGTTTTTTGAAGGCTTATGAAAGTAACTTTTGGCGGAAAGGGTGGGATTTGAACCCACGAAGGGCTATTAACCCTTACCGAATTTCGAGTCCGGCGCATTCGACCTCTCTGCCACCTTTCCGTCTTTGTAACCCGATATTCTGCAAAGTGCCAAATTATAACAGGAATATGCACTGACACTGCTTCTGTATTTGTCATTTCCGACTGAAGCACTGATCTGTCGATTATAATGGGGGCTTCTTTCAGATTTGCAGACACTTTTCATCATGGCTATCAAGCAATACACCTCTTCTGAAGATCTTAGTGGTATCCGAACTGCATGCCGCTTGGCTGCAGAAGTACTCGACTATATCGAACCTTTTATCAAACCCGGAATCACAACAGGAGAGCTTGACCGCCTGTGCCATGAATACATGACCAATGTGCAGGGCACGATTCCGGCGCCACTGAACTATGCACCACGCGATCATGATCCTTATCCGAAGGCCACCTGTATTTCGTTAAACGAGATTGTCTGCCACGGGATTCCCGGCGGGAAAATTCTGAAAAGTGGGGATATCATGAATATTGATATCACAGTTATCAAGGATGGTTATTATGGTGATACCAGCCGGATGTTTTTTGCCGGGCAGCCAGGCATCATGGCAAAGCGGCTTTCTGACATCACTTATGAATGTATGTGGCTTGGCATCATGCAGGTCAGGCCAGGCGCACATCTTGGTGACATCGGCCATGTGATCCAGACACACGCAGAGAAAGCCGGCTACAGTATCGTTCGTGAATTCTGTGGTCACGGCATCGGTACTGCCTTCCATGAAGAACCCAATGTGCTGCACTACGGCAAGCCGGGAACGATGGAAGAAATCAAACCGGGCATGATTTTCACTATTGAACCCATGATCAATGCCGGAAGAAGAGAAATCCGCACAATGAATGACGGCTGGACGATCAAGACAAAGGATCGTTCCCTTTCCGCGCAATGGGAACACACTATTCTGGTGACTGAAACCGGTTATGAGGTGCTGACAATTTCTCCCAATATGCCGCCCCCACCGGCATTTGTCACTCGCGCCTGACCCCTCTCTTCAAGGCGTCATCATGTCAGCCGTCAAGCCATCTCTGAAGAAGCTGCTCTCAAAAGAACGACTGGCCGCGATAACGGCCTATCAGCAGGATTTCCACGCAGAACGTCTGTTGAAAATCCTCGCTCGCAATGTTGACTCAACGCTGATAAATGCCTGGCGTGATATTGATATTCCGCCAGGAAATGCGCTGATTGCGGTTGGCGGATACGGGAGAGGCGAACTTTTCCCCTTCTCTGATGTGGACGTGCTGATTCTCCTGAAAGAGACACCCGATAAAGTGCTTCAGAAAAAACTGGAATCATTTATCCAGGCTATATGGGATATTGGTCTGCAGATCGGACACAGTGTACGAACAATCGAAGAATGCCTTCACGCTTCTGCCAAGGATATCACTATTCAGACAAGCCTGCTTGAGGCGCGTCTTGTCACAGGCAGTCGAGATATTTTTCGACAGCTTGTCAAACGCTATGACATTGCGATGAATGCCCAACATTTTCTTCTCGCAAAAACACTCGAAACCCGTCAGCGGCACCAGAAAATGGGGGATACCCCGTTCAGTCTGGAGCCGGACTGCAAGGAAAGTCCGGGAGGACTGCGCGATCTGCAGGTGATTTTATGGGTGGCAAAGGCCGCCGGGCTGGGTAATTCGTGGGAGGAACTGGCAAGACGAAAACTGATTACCCGAACCGAAGCAGAACAGCTCAGAAAGACCGAGCGCATACTGAAAAACATTCGCATCCGTCTGCATATTCAAACCCAGCGCGCAGAAGACCGGCTTTTGTTTGATGTGCAAATCCCTGTTGCTGGAACCTTTCATTTCAAAAAGGCAAAAAAAACGCTTGGTGCTCGTGATGCCAGTGAATTTCTGATGCAGCATTACTACCTTGCGGCAAGAACGGTGCGGCAGTTGAATATTATCCTGCTGCAAAATCTGGAAGCTCAGCTTTTTCCGCAGGCACATGAACCAGAAACGATTAACGAGCGCTTTAACAAGGTCAGTGATTTTATTGATATCGCTTCTGATGACACTTTTACTGCGCATCCCTCTGCCATGCTGGAGGTCTTTCTTCTGCTGGCCGAACGTTCCGACCTGAAAAACATGACAGCACGAACACTGCGTGCGTTATGGCATGCCCGTTCCCATATTGATAAAAAATTCAGCAAAAATCCGGTGAACCACTCACTCTTTCTCCGAATTCTGCAGGCACCGCGTTTTTCTTCCCGAGCCCTGCAGCATATGAACGAACTGGATATTCTGGGACGCTACCTGCCCAATTTCGGGCAGATCATTGGGCAAATGCAACATGATCTTTTTCATCAGTACACGGTAGACCAGCATATCCTCATTGTCATTGGCAATCTGCACCGCTTCACCCTGCCCGAGTACGCACATGAGTATCCTTTCTGCAGCCAACTGATTGCCAATTTTTCGCGTCCCTGGCTTTTGTATATTGCGGCCCTTTTTCACGACATTGCAAAAGGACGCGGTGGTGACCACTCCGTTTTGGGTATGGCAGATGCCCGGCAGTTCTGCCAGCAACATGATCTTTCTGATGAAGATACCGAACTGATTGTCTTTCTGGTGGAGCATCATCTCACCATGTCACATATGGCACAGAAAAGGGATCTTTCCGATCCGGCTGTTGTCCAGGAATTTGCCGACCTGATCAAAAACGAGCGTCGCCTGAGTGCGCTATACCTTCTGACAGTGGCAGATATCCGAGGAACCAGTCCGCAAATCTGGAACGCATGGAAAAGCAAACTGCTGGAGGATCTGTACCGTATAACACTTCGTGTTCTCGGTGGAGAAGCACTTTCTGTTGACCATGAGTTGGCTCACCGACAACAGGAGGTGTTGGCTTCTCTCCGGCTTTACGGCCTGCCGGAAAATGCTCATGAAACGCTGTGGAAACATCTCGATGTCGGTTACTTTTTAAGGCATGACATATCGGATATCGCCTGGCAGACGCGCATGCTTTATCATCGGACCGACACTGACGAACCCATCGTCAAATGCAGGCTTTCCCCTATCGGTGAAGGGCTTCAGATAACGGTGTATACCCGCGATGAACCGGATCTTTTTTTACGGATATGCGGCTACTTTTCCCGAAGAAACTTCAGTATTCTGGATGCAAAGATTCACACCACGAATCATGGTTATGCGCTGGATACGTTTCTGGTCACCGAGCAGACTTTTTCCCGCAACTACCGGGATATCATCAATCTGGTTGAACATAATCTGACCGAAGCACTGAAATCCGACTCTGTGCTTCCAGAACCGGCTATCGGGCGACTTTCAAGAAAATCCCGTACCTTTCCAGTTACACCTAGTGTGGATCTGCGTCCGGATGCGAGTGGCGAGCTGTTCGTGCTTTCACTTGTCGCCAATGACAGGAACGGCCTGTTATACTCCATTGCTCAGGTACTTCGTCGCTACCACATTAACCTGCACACGGCAAAAATCATGACACTTGGCGAGCGGGTTGAGGATGTTTTCCTAGTCGGCAGCGATTTTCTCAAAAATCCGAAAAACCGGATACAACTGGAAACCGATCTGCTTGATATTCTCCGTATTTAATTTTCTTTTCTTTTTTCATGACTGACTCTGTCCGCTTATCGAAACGCATGTCTGAACTGGGAATCTGCTCACGTCGTGAGGCAGATGAATGGATTGAACGCGGATGGGTACGGGTTGATGGTGAAATCATCTCCCAGTTGGGAACAAAAATCCGCCCGAACCAGAAAATCACCATTGAAAAAAAAGCCCAGACCGAGCAGGCAAAAAAAGTCACCATCCTCATCAACAAACCAATGGGATTTGTGAGCGGGCAGGCGGAAGATGGCCACAAACCGGCCGTAACGCTCGTCAATGAAAAAACACGCTGGACGGCAGATAATGCCGAAGAGCACTTCCATCCACGTCAACTGAAAAGCCTGGTTCCAGCCGGAAGGCTGGATATCGACTCTGTCGGTCTTCTGGTTCTGACGCAGGACGGGCGGGTGGCAAAGCGCCTGATCGGTGAAGAAACCGAAGTGGAAAAAGAATATCTGGTTCGGGTACGACATACCCTGCCAGGCAAGTTACCGGACAACAAACTGAAGCTGTTAAGGCACGGGCTGAAACTGGATGGCAGGGCCCTTTTGCCAGCCAAGGTAGACTGGCAGAATGATGATCAGTTGCGTATTGTTCTGCAGGAAGGCAAAAAAAGGCAGATTCGCCGCATGTGTGAAGCCGTTGGCCTGAAAGTTGTTGGCCTGAAACGTGTCCGCATCGGCAAAGTCCGGCTTGGTGACCTTCCACCCGGGCAATGGCGTTATCTCCGCCCGGACGAGAAATTCTAGACCTGCCAGTTGAAAATCACCCCTCAGGAACTGCCTTATTCATGGCATCAATAAACCCGAACAGGGACATGTCATCCATTCGCATCGGATACAGAATCCCTTTCAGGTGATCACATTCGTGCTGTGCTACCCGCGCATGAAATCCGGTTGCTTCACAACTAACCGGATTGCCATTCTGGTCAAACCCTTCATAGTGAACCTTTGCCCAGCGAGGAACCACACCACGCATACCCGGAAGGGAAAGACACCCTTCCCATGCGTCTTCAACCTCATCACTGAGAGGACGGATGACCGGATTGATTAGAATGGTTCTGGGAATGGTATAGTCCTGCGGGATATCCGGATTATTTTCAAACCCGAAAATAACGACCTGAAGCGGCACACCGATCTGCGGTGCTGCCAGACCGGCACCGTCGGCAGCGACCATTGTTTCAAACATATCATCAAGCAACACCTGCAGCTCTGGTGTACCAAATTCCGTTACCGGTTGTGCAGAACGCAAAAGACGCGGATCACCCATTTTCAAAATCGGTCTGACACTCATATTACCTCCTTATCTTTGTGTCACATTGAGTTCGGAAAGGAAATCGCTGAACTCCTTCATGACTTCCGGATGCTTCAGTCCCATGGCGACAGTTGCCTTGAGATAGCCTATTTTTGAACCACAATCATAACGTCGTCCGTGATAACGGTATGCCAGCACTCTTTCATGTTTCATCAGCTCGGCAATGCCGTCCGTCAGCTGGATTTCCCCGCCGGACCCTTTACCCAACCCTACCAGATAATTGAAAATGGAACCATTCAGGATATAACGCCCGACAACAGCCATGCTGGAAGGTGCCTCTTCCGGTTCAGGTTTTTCCACGATGGTATTTACAAACTCCAGATTCTGCATATAGGGTGATGAAGCAACAATACCGTACTGCCTAGTACTTTCCCGCGGCACATGCTGGACGGCCAGAAGACTGTTTCCTTCGCGCTCATACACCTCCACCATCTGTTGCATGACCGTCAACTTTCCCTGACGCACATCCATAAAATCATCCGCCAGAATCACGGCAAAAGGATCATCGCCCACAACCGGTCTTGCACACAAAACGGCATGACCAAGTCCAAGCGGCTGTTGCTGACGGATATAAATACAGTTCACACTGGAAGGGAGAACCTCCTGCACCAGTTTCAAAAGCTCAACCTTGCGTGCGGCTTCTAATTCGGCTTCCAACTCGTAGGCCTTATCGAAATGATCCTCAATTGCCCGCTTGTTGCGTCCGGTGATAAAAATCATTTCGGTTATGCCTGCAGAAACAGCTTCTTCAACTGCATACTGAATCAAAGGCTTGTCAACAACAGGAAGCATTTCCTTGGGCTGTGCTTTGGTTGCAGGAAGAAAACGGCTACCCAGACCAGCAACCGGAAAAACGGCCTTAGTTACTTTTTTCATGATGTATTAATTCGTTAAATTTCTTTTCATCCAGTATGGTAATACCTAACTGCTCTGCACGGCGCAGTTTGCTACCCGGGTTCTGTCCGGCAACAAGACAGGTTGTTTTCGCAGAAACAGAACCTGTCACCCTACCTCCCAATGCCTGAATTTTTTCAGCCGCCATTTCGCGCGACAACGTCTCCAGTGTGCCAGTAAGTACAAATGTCTTGCCAAAAAACGGCAGGATCTCTTCTTTCGTGTCATCCTGCTCTGGCCAGTTTACCCCACGCTCTTGAAGTGCTCTAACCAGATCGCGATTGACCGGATCAGCAAAAAAGGCACGAATGGAAGCTGCAACAATCGGGCCAATATCCTCAACCTCAAGCAACTGTTCTTCTGTTGCCTCCATCAGTGCATGAATTGCCCCAAAAGAAAGTGCCAGCGCACGTGCTGTCGATTCGCCGACATGGCGAATACCGAGCGCATACAGAAAGCGTGACAATGTTGTATTTTTGGAAGCATCTAATGCCTGCACCAGATTTTGTGCCGATTTTTCTGCCATCCGCTCCAGACTGGCAATTTCCGCCGCATTCAGGGCATACAGATCAGCAGCCGTGTTTACCCTGTTTTTATCAACAAGCCGCTCTATCAACTGCTCGCCAAGACCATCAATATTCATCGCCTTGCGTGAGGCAAAATGCTGAAGTCCGGTTTTTTTCTGTGCCAGACAGCGAATCCATCCGCCGGAACAACGCGCAATGGTTTCTCCCTCCGGTCTGACGACAGGGGAATCGCAAACAGGACAGGTAGGGGGAAGATGAAACACCTGTGTGCCTTCCGGTCTTCTTTCCGGTACATTGGCCACCACTTCCGGAATCACATCTCCTGCACGGCGAACAATCACGGTATCGCCAACGCGAATATCTTTTCTGTGAACCTCATCTTCATTATGCAAAGTGGCATTGGTCACATTCGCGCCACCAACAAAAACCGGCTCCAGACGAGCAACAGGCGTCAGTGCCCCTGTTCTACCAACCTGCACATCAATATCAAGTATGCACGTCTGCACTTCCTGTGCAGCAAATTTATGTGCAATGGCAAAGCGGGGCGCCCGTGAGACAAAACCCAGCCGGTTTTGCGAGGCAGTGCTGTTGACCTTGTATACAAGGCCATCTATTTCATAAGGCAGACTCTCCCGCTGGTCTTCCATACGCAGGAAAAAAGACATCAATCCGTCCCTTCCCTGCACAACCGTTCTTTCCGGACAGACAGGAAGCCCTGCCCTTTCCAGCCAGTCGAGCAAGGCCGACTGGGTATCCGGCATTTCTGCCCCGTCAAGCGCACCGATTCCATACGCAAAAAAACCGAGCTTTCTTCCTGCTGTTACCGCAGCATCTTTCTGGCGCAAACTGCCAGCAGCGGCATTACGGGGATTAATGAATTCTCTTTGTCCAGCCAGACGTTGCGCCTCGTTCAGACTGTGAAAATCCGATTTGAACATCAGAACCTCGCCTCGCACATCCAGCACACGGGGATTTTCTGAAAGTGAGAGTGTCAGGGGAATACGCCGGATTGTGCGAATATTAGCTGTGACATCCTCTCCGACAAATCCGTCTCCACGGGTTGCTGCCTGAACCAGTGTGCCATTTTCATACCGCAGGTTAATGGCAAGGCCGTCAAATTTTAGCTCTGCCATATATTCAACACTTTTCACGCCCAGCAGATCACAGACCCGATTATCAAATGCCTCTACCTCTTCTTTCGTCAAGCCATTCTGCAGCGAAAGCATAGGTACGAGATGCGTTACCGGATCAAACTGCGTTGAAGAAGCACTGCCAATGCGATGAGTGGGAGAATCCGGCGCAACCAAGGCAGGGTGGGCTACCTCAATATCCTGCAATTCACGAAACAGCCGGTCATATTCGGCATCAGAAATGGTGGGGTTATCGAGTGTATAATAGGCGTAATTATGCCGGTTCAGTTCCTTGCGCAGCCCAGCCGCCTTCTCTCGCAGGCGATCACTGGCCGTAGCACTGAAAAGATCTTCCTGCATAGGTCAGTTAAAGAGCCTCATAGCACGTACCGAACCGGCAGGAATTGACATCGATTTCATTTCCTCGTAAAAAACACTGACCTGACCAGCAATATCATCAAGCATGGGGTTCGAGAGCATTCTGTCGTCATCATCAACTAGGATTCCATTTAACCGCTGGCACAGGGCTTTGGCACACTGCACCATGACACCAAATCCGTTTTTTTCCTGCGCCACGCATGGCACATCCAGAAGCAGTGTCATACGATTTGCAGTATCACTGGCAGCAGTCGTATCAATGGCAAGAGAAAACAGCACACTGCCATCTGTATCATGCATGACAAAAAAACCATCCGGCCGCAAATCAAAATTCTGGCGATCCAGTACGGCTATCAGAGTTTGAACTGACCAAGGCGCACCACCAGTTCGGATATTAATTCCCAAGCGAGCATCATGCCCGACAACAAAGCGATACAAATCGCGGGCAACTTTCAGCACGTCACCCATGTCCGGCACTTCCGGTTCGGCACCGATACTGTCGGCAAGCTGCCGCAAACGAGTAATCAGTTCTGAATATTCGATCTCATTCAGGGCGCCAGTTCGGTTTGCCAGCTGTACACCAGCCTTTAAATGGTGATAAACACCACCATGCATAACCGGCTGCCATGACGTTTCTGCCGCATCCGGATTCCCTGTCAGCCCGATAAAATGAACCGGTTTGTTTCCGGTATAGCGCAGGGTCTGTATCAACGGCAACAGCTTTTCTCCCCGAACTGGCTCTTCCAGGCTCAGATCAACCGAATAATCAATCAAATTATCAACTGGCAGGCTCTGGGACACAGCAGGCAATGGAAGCGGAACTGCTTCCGGCGACACAGACTCCGGAACTTCCGGCTGTGGAACCGCTTCCGGTTCTAACGCAGAAACCGCCTCTCCCTCATTCATGTCAATGTAAGGTTCCTTGTAAACCTCAACAACCAATCCCTCCTCTTCGGTCATGACATCATCAGCCTCCATATGGTCAGCTTCTGCAACCGGTTCCGTTTCGTCATTTGCCCTTACAGTCCCTTCAAGAGCATGATCCAGCCCTGTAACGGAAATAGAGGCATTCATGGCCGGGTCTTCTAGACGAACCCCTGGCACCGCATTCTGGAAAAAGACGGGTTCTCTGCGAAGATCACTGTCTTCATCTGACGCGGATTGCATCAGAACATCTTCCGGTGCATCGGCAAAAGCCCGTTTCACGTTTCGGTGCGCACGATATTCCTGCCACTTGTTATAGACGATGACACCAACAATAATTACGACACCGATTACGATCAAACTGATCTGCAGTTCTGTCATGCTGTTTGAACCTCACTGGAAAATTCTGTTGCTTTTTCAATATCGACCGACACGATGCGGGAAACACCCTTTTCCTGCATCGTGACGCCAATCAGCTGCTGCGCCATTTCCATTGCAATTTTATTATGGGAAATAAACAGAAACTGGGTTTTCGCTGACATCCGCCTGACCATATTGCAGAAACGTTCGGTATTGGCATCATCCAGCGGGGCATCCACCTCATCCAGCAAACAGAAGGGCGCCGGATTCAGTTGAAAAAGAGAAAACACCAGCGCAATCGCTGCCAGCGCCTTTTCTCCACCCGAAAGCAGGTGGATCGTGACATTTTTTTTGCCCGGCGGCTGCACCATGATCTGGACACCGGCATCCAAAATTTCATCGCCAGTCATAGTAAGGCTGGCCTGCCCTCCCCCGAAAAGCATGGGAAAAAGTTCGGACAGATGACCATTTACCTGATCAAACGTATCCTGCAACAAAGTACGAGTTTCACGATCAATCCGCCGGATCGCATCTTCAAGCGTCTCAATCGCCGCGTTCAGATCCGCATACTGCTCTTCAAGAAAATTGCGCCTCTGCTGCGTCTCGGAAAGCTCGCCCGCCGCAGCAAGATTAACCGCACCCAGCCCGGCAATGGCATTGGCAAGGCGTGTCACCTCACTCTGAAGAGTGGGAGAACGGAGTCCCGGATGCAGCATCTCACCCAGTGCAGCAATATCAGCACCGGATTCCTCCAATTTGCCGACAAACTGTTCGACATTGATCCGGGCCGCCTGCTCTTTCAGTTGCATGCTCACAATCAGATCCCGCTGGGGCTGAAGACTTTTCTCGGCTTCCATGCGCAGCTCCTGCGCCTCACGAAGCTGCTGTGCAATCGTTTCCTGATTTTGCCTTTGTGCTGCCAGCGCCTTTTCTTGGTCAAGGCGCTGTTCAAGCAGGCTTTGGAGATTTTCCTGCGCTACCCTGTCATCCAGTTCCTGCAACGACAGTTGCCCCTGCTGTACACTGGCGGACATCTGCGTTGCTTGCTCTCTTGCTGTTTCAATGTGTTTTGTCAGTTCCGCAATCCGGTTTTTTAGGGATTTTTCAGCAAATTCAGCTTCCTGTGCGGCCCTTTCACTTTCACGGATCCGCAGGCGAAAACCCGCCAAATCACTTTCTTTTTCCAGCAAAATATCGCGCGCAGCCTCTTCCTGCGACTGCATGTCCGAAAGCGTTATATCCAGTTCTTCCATGCGCGCCTCTTCTGTAGCAAGCACTTCGCGCTGCTCACGTTCCTGAAAGCTTATTTCGGCAAGGACAGCGTCAATCTGGCCGTGTCGCTGCAGATAACGATCCCGCAACTCCGACTGACGGACAACCTGCAACTGTATGCTATGCAACTCTCGTGTCAGCTCGGTTGCCCGCTGATGAGCCTCCTGTATTTCACGATTACACTGGCCAACATCGGATTCACACTGCACAAGGCGCATACGCTCATCCTGCAGTAGTGCTTTGCCTTCCTGAAGCCGAACGGAAAGATTTTCAATTTCCTGCTGACGAGCAAACATACCCTCTTTTTCCGATTCTGGCGCATAGAAGCGGACACTCTGCCAGTCAACCAGATGTCCCTGCCTCAGCACAAAACAGGCACCTTCCGGTAAAGCCTGCCGTCTGGCAAGTGCCTCTTTCATGTCCTGTGCAACAAAAATCTGGCTCATCCACCCGGACAACACCGGTGCAAGCCGCTGATCTTGCAGGCTAAGCAGGGAAAAGAAGGGAACCAGCTCCACAGCATTTTTTTCGACGCCCTGACCAGACAAGGGATCGCTACCGGATACAGTTGTGAAAAAGCTGAGTTTGGCTGCAGGAGGATCACTCATGAATGAATCCACCCATTCAAGACGGGACATTTCCCTTGCAAATATCCTGTCGCTCAAAACGGATTCCAGCGCAGTCTCCCAACCGGACTCAACCTGCAGTCTGCGCCAAACAGGAGGCAGATCATTCAACTCGTATTTTTTCAGCCAGGATTCTGTTTCGCCCTGTGCCTGTGAACGCTCCTGAATCTGTATCAGGGCAGAAAGGCGTGCATCGGTCTGCGCCTGTTCGGCAGAACGCTTTTCCACCTGCTCCTGTGAAAGACGACGTTTTTCTTCCAACTCGGGGTGATTCTCCTGCAACAGGATAAGTCGCTCCTGTTGTTCCTGAAGCAGCATTTCCTTTTCAGCCAACTCTTCCTGTAAGGCCTGCAGGGCGGCTTCATCTGGCACACCCATCCCACTTTTTTCCTCGACAAGTCGCTCGCGTCTGACAGCAAGATCGGCAAGGATACCTGTCGTATTTTTATGACTGGCAGAAGAAAGGGCAATCTGCTGACGTACCTGCAATGCCTGGTCATGCAACTGGCTGCACTTTATCTGCGTAGAACGCCAGACTTCCTCAACCGCGGGTAAAACTTCAGACAACTGCCCGACAATCTGGCGTGTCTCTTCGCATGAAGCAGCAACTTCAACCAGTTGTGTACCGGTCATCTCCAGCTCAGCAAGATAAGTCTGCTCCTGATTTTGCCATTGCTCCCGCTGTTGGGTATAAGACCCAATCTGGGCATGCAGGCGGTTACGGGACTCAATCACATAACGGATTTCTGCTTCCAGACTGCCAATACTGGAATTGGTCTGGTACAACAAGCCTTGTGCGGCATGGAGATCATCACTTGCCTGTGCATGCTGCTGACGAAACGCTTCCAGAATACCATCATGCCTGACAACATCCGCATTCATGGCTTCAAGTGCCGTTTTTGCTTTTTCTGCCTCTATTGTCAGGCGTGCATGGTCTGTTTCGGCATTCTTTTTTTCAAGCAGCCAGAGCAGCTTCTGTTTTTCATCCTGCTCTTTCTGCAACGTATGGTATTTTTCCGCGACAATCGCCTGTTCTTCAAGTTTTTCTAGACTCTGACTGATTTCGCGCAGGATATCCGACACCCGGATCAGATTTTCACGCGTATCCTGAAGGCGGTTTTCTGTCTCGCGCCGTCGCTCACGGTATTTGGATACACCGGCGGCCTCTTCCAGGAAAACCCGCAACTCCTCTGGACGAGCCTCAATAATGCGCGCAATCATACCCTGGCCAATAATGGCATAGGCACGCGGGCCAAGACCGGTTCCCATGAAAATATCCTGAATATCCCGACGCCGGACATTCATGTTGTTGATGTGGTAGGAAGAACCACCTTCTCGTGTCAGTACACGCCTTACCGCCAATTCATCATATCGGCCCCATTGCCCAAAAACACGGTCATCATCATTGTCAAAGGCCAGTTCAACCGAAGCCCGTCCGGAAGACCTTCTCTCGGTTGTACCATTAAAAATGACGTCACGCATGGATTCGCCACGCAATTCCGAAGCACGTGACTCACCCAGCACCCACCGTACGGCATCAATGATGTTCGACTTGCCGCAACCATTAGGGCCGACAACACCTACAAGCTGTCCCTGTATCTGGATGGTAGTGGGATCAACAAACGATTTGAACCCCGATAATTTGATTGAAGTCAGTCGCACAGTTCAGAAAAAGGATAGACGAACAGCAAAGTACTTATAATACCATTTCACTCAGGCGGACTCTCACAAAAAACAGGAAAACATTCTCCGGGAAAAACGGAAAAGAACCATTGCAGAAAAAATGTCTATTGGTGCTTTTTGTTACATTTTATGAGAGCCCCCCCGTCTTGTAATATTTTCTTACAAACAAAAATGTTGCCGAAAGGAAATTTACAGTATAATTAACGTAAATTCCATTATGGAGAAGGTACAATGCGTAAACTGAGATATGGACTGGCTGCTTTTTTGATGCTCTTTGCATTGGGGGGGGTGTTGTCTGTTCACGCTGCGCCAAAAAAACCGACCGTAACCAAAAAAGCGGAAAAAAAAGCAACGAAAAAAAAGGCAACAACCGTAGCAAGAAAAAAAGACAAGGCTTCCATCAATAAGCGGGTATACGCCACCCGTTCAGCTTCCGGCAAAATTTCGGTGGACCGTCGCGTTACCGCAACACGCCAACTCCTTGCACAGGATCAGGGACATACCCTCGTAAGCTACCAGCGTGGCTCAGCTAAACTGGCGCCAATCATGTTTCCCGAATTCACTCCGCCATCAAGCAGAACCACCTTTTCTGTTGCCCAACAGGCTGGTCTGGATAAAACAACAGACCCATTGTCGCTAAGTTCCAGTGCCGCTTATGTACTGGATCAATCCACGTTGGGCGTTCTTTTCCAGAAAAACGCCCAGACTGCCCTGCCAATGGCCTCCATTACCAAACTGATGACCGGTCTGGTTGTGGTTGAATCCATGCAGGATATGAGTGAAGTAATTGAAATCACCAGAGATGACGCAAACAGGGCTATCGGCTCCCGCCTGAAAGTCGGGACAAAAACAACACGGGGCAACTTGCTTCATCTTGCTCTTATGAGTTCGGAAAACCGTGCAGCTGCCGCTCTTGGACGCAATTATCCAGGTGGCTACGCGGCCTTTGTTGCTACCATGAATATCAAGGCTCGTGTTCTGGGCATGGCACATACCCATTACGTTGATACAACCGGTCTTTCCAGCAATAATGTTGCCAGTGCAGAAGATTTGGGCAAACTGGTTATGGCCGCTGCCCAGTATCCGATCCTAAGGCAGTTTTCCACTGATACCGGTTATGTCATCAATGATGGCGTACAGCCTGTTCATTATGCCAATACAAACCGGCTGGTTCATAATGCGAACCTGAATATCGAACTTCAGAAAACCGGCTTCATTTCCGCTGCAGGCAACTGTCTTGTCATGCAGGCCATCGTTGAAGAACGCCCTATTGTCATGGTCTTCCTTGATGCAAAAGGCAAGGATTCCCGTATTGCGGATGTCATGAAAATTCGCAACTGGATCCAGCGTACAAATGGCAAACCACACGTCTGATTCACTCAGATAAGACATAACAGAACAGAAAAGGAACCTGTATCAGGTTCCTTTTCTGTTTTTGGCAGATACTTCGTCAGGACTTGAACGGATGACGCAGCACCAGTGTTTCTTCACGATCAGGGCCGGTGGAAACCATGTCTACAGGAATACCAGCCAGTTCTTCAATCCGGCGAACATAAGCCTGTGCATTGGCTGGCAACGCATCCATCGACTTGGCACCAACCGTGCGCTCTTTCCAGCCAGGCATATCTTCATATATTGGCACACAAAGTGCCGCATCATCCGCATTGGAAGGGAAAATATCAATGATGCGTCCATCCAGCCTGTAACCCGTACAGATGTTGATGGTTTCAAGGCCATCCAGCACATCCAGCTTAGTCAGACAAATACCACTGACGCCATTAATCTGAACCGAACGCTTCAGAAGTGCCGCATCAAACCAGCCACAACGACGCTGACGACCTGTAACGGTGCCAAATTCCATACCCACTTCTGAAAGATGCTTTCCGATACCATCGTCCATGGGCAGTTCCGAAGGGAAGGGCCCCGAACCAACACGTGTGGTATAGGCTTTGGTGATCCCCAGAATATAATGCAGCATGCCCGGGCCAACACCGGCTCCGGCGGCAGCATTACCCGCAACACAATTGCTGGAGGTTACATAAGGATAGGTACCATGATCCACATCCAAAAGGCTACCCTGCGCACCCTCAAAAAGGAGATTGGCACCCGCCCTGTGAGCGTCATGCAGGGCGGTTGACACGTCCGCTGAAAGCGGCCTGATCCGCGGCACCATAGCCAGTGCATCATCCAGTGTTTTCTGGAAATCCACCTCTCCGGCATTCAGGTAACCTTTCAGAACAAAGTTGTGATAATCCAAGTTTTCACGCAACTTTTCTGTAAAACGCTTTTCATTTAACAGGTCTGAAACCCGAATGGCTCTTCTGGCAACCTTGTCTTCATAAGCTGGCCCAATACCCTTTCCGGTTGTGCCAATCTTCTTATCACCACGCGCTTCTTCGCGGGCCTGATCCAAAATAGCATGATAAGGAAGAATAACAGGACAGGACTCAGATACCTTCAAACGAGAAACCACTTCAATGCCGACCTCTTCCAGCTTGTCGATTTCCCGAAGCAGGTCTGGAATTGAAAGCACACAGCCATTGCCGATATAACAGGCAACGCCGGGACGCATAATACCTGACGGGATCAACTGCAAAGCGGTTTTCTGTCCGCCAATCACGAGTGTATGCCCCGCATTGTGACCTCCCTGAAAGCGCACAACCCCTTGGGCATGATCTGTCAGCCAATCAACAATCTTTCCTTTTCCCTCGTCGCCCCATTGTGTGCCGACTACAACTACATTTCTGGCCATGTTTATCCCGTTATTCCTTAACTACAGTTTTCAGTATCCACTTCGCACCATCTGCCACCAGTTCTCGGTCACAAACGAATTCATCATATCCAGCCCGCGAGCTGGGCAGGTCACAGATAACAATCTCTCCTGCTTTTCTCAACTGCCGAATTTCCTCACAAAGTGCGGCATTATCACTCCACGGAGCACGAATGGCATAACGCTTTTTCGCCGGTGGCAGCAAACGTGACAACTCCCTCAAATCCATGGAAAAGCCGGTCGCCGGTCGTGCACGCCCGAAAGCCTCCCCGACATGATCGTACCTACCGCCCCGTGCCAACGCATTGGGCAAACCTGGCACAAAGGCCGCAAACATGATGCCACTATGATAGTGATATCCATTCAGGTCGGCCAGATCAATAGTCACCCGCCTGCAATCAGCAACACGGGCAAGATACTCCAGATCATTCAGCGCCAAGGTAATGCCAGCATGGGATGGCAATACTTTTTTTGCTTCCTTGAGAATGCTGATATCGCCATACAAATCCGGCAGCGCCATCAGTGCCCTTCTGGTCAGTGGATGAAAGCGGGCTGTCAGTTCATCCAGTCCCGGCATATCCTTGGTTTCCAGCAAATCGAAAAGCGCAGGAGCATTTTCCTTGGCAATCGAATCATTTGCCACAAGTGAATTCAAAAGACCGGCATGGGAAAGATTCAGGCTTGCTTCAGAAATACCGGTCACTTTCAGTGAAGCCAGTGCCAGCGCCTGGATTTCGGCATCCGCTTCCAGTCCGCCATGTCCGTATATTTCCGCCCCGATTTGAAATGGCTCACGAGTGGATTGTAATCCGGCTGGGCGAGTATGGAGCACACTGCCGGCATAACACAACCTTGTCACCGTTCCGCGGTTGATCCGTTGCGCGTCAATTCTTGCCACTTGCGTGGTCATGTCAGCCCTGAGGCCCATTGTACGACCAGATAACTGATCAACCAGCTTAAACGTGAAAAGATCCGTATCCTGCCCTGTCCCTGTCAGAAGTGATTCAACATACTCCAGCATGGGCGGCATAACAAGCTCATAGCCGTAAATACGGAATTTATCCAGAATCAGGCGACGCAACTCCTCCATTTTGCGTGCTTCAGCAGGCAAAACGTCAGCAATAAATTCTGGAAGCAGCCAGTTGTTGGACATGATGTTCGCAATCAGGACAAAATTCAGTTTCACAGGCACACGATAGTCCGTGCCTGTGCAGGCATTTTTCTTATTTCGGTTTTTTCATATAACGGAAAAATTCAGAAGACGGATCAACCACCATAACATCTTTTTTGCTGTTAAAGCTGGCCCTGTAGGCTTCCAGACTCCGGTAAAACTTGTAAAACTCGGGATTCTGTCCAAATGCCTGTGCATAAATCCGTGATGCCTTGGCATCGCCTTCACCCCGGATTTTTTCTGCTTCACGGTAGGCTTCCGCCAGAATAACCGTACGCTGCCTGTCGGCATCCGCTTGAATCTTTTCCGAATCCGCAGCACCGGTTGAGCGTAATTCATTAGCCACCCGGGTTCTTTCGGACTTCATCCTCTCATAAACTGAGGCGTTGACCTGCTCCACATAATCCAGACGCTTGATACGGATATCCACAATCTGGATACCGATCTGTTTTGCTTCGTCAGACATTTTTTTCTTGATGGCCGCCATGAGGCTGTCTCTGTCTCCGGCAATCACCTGTCGCAACGTCCGCTTTGTGATTTCATCATTGAGGGAGGCCTTTACAATCTGCGCAAGCCTGTCCTGTGTGCGCTGCTCATCCGCACCGAAACTGATGTAATACAGCTTGGGATCAACAATGCGCCACTTCACATACCAGTCAACGAGGATGTTCATTTTTTCGGCAGTGATAATCCGGTCCGGCTCCTGGGTTTCGCTGGAGAGGATTCGCTTGTCGAGAAAAACCACATTCTGGAAGGGAGAAGGAAGCTTGAGATTGAATCCGGGCTCCTCAATCACATTGATCACCTCACCCAGCGCAAACACAATGGCATACTGCCTTTGGTCAACAACGAAAATACCCGTTATAAACATAATCACAGCAAGGAAGAGACCCGTTGCAGAAATCACAAAACGCATTATCGGCCTCCCCTGTCTCTTGATTCGCGTCCACGCCCGGAATCTGTCGCAACCGGTTGTGGTAGCGGCGCTGTCACCCGGGATGCACCTTCTGAGGTCTGCGCATCTGCATCAGATACCTGAGGCTGGGATGCTGTCTGCGACACCAGCTTGTCAAACGGCAGGTATAACAAGTTGCTACCGCTTTTCACATCCATCATCAGCTTGGTGGTATTGGAGAAAATCTCCTGCATGGTTTCGATATACATCCTGTCTCTTGTGACACCAGGTGCTTTCTGATATTCCGCCACGATCATTCTGAAACGGGACGCGTTACCTTCCGCATTTGCCACCACCTGATCGCGATAACCTTCTGCTTCCTGCATCAGTCGGGAAGCCGTTCCCCACGCCCTTGGAATCACGGCATTGGCGTAGGCTTCACCTTCATTTTTCTGTCGCTCGCGATCCTGACCTGCCTTGACGGCATCGTCAAAGGCCGTCTGTACATCTTCGGGCGGCTGCACATTCTGCATGGTCACATTCGTAATCTGCACACCTGATTGGTACTGGTCAAATATCTCCTGCATCAGCCCCTGTGTGTCAAGCGCAATCTGGTCTCGCCCTTCGTAAAGGACAAAATCCATTTTGCTTCTACCAACAATCTCGCGAATTGATGCTTCTGCAACCTGTCGCACCATCTCTTCCTGATCCCGGTTATTGAACACCCAATCTGCCGCGTTTTTCAGGCGGTACTGAATGGCAAACTGGATATCAACGATATTTTCATCGTTTGTCAGCATCAGCGCTTCTTTGGGTTGCTTATTTTTCAGTGAGGAACGATACCCGATCTCAACTGTCCTGACCTGTGACACGTTGACGACTTCATGCGTCTGGAAAGGGCTGGGAATACGCCAGTTCACACCAGATGCTGTCATTTTGCTGTAGCGACCAAAGGTCATGACAACCCCGGTCTCTCCCTCCTGGACGATAAAAAAGCCGGTTCCCATCCAGAAAAGAAAAGCAACCACAACAAACATGACAAAACCGAAACGCAGACCCCTGCGTTTATTCAGTTCGTCATCGTTGTCATTATCTCCGGGAGTATTGTCATCTTCCGGGTCGCCCCCGCTTTTTTTCTTTCTTTTCAGTAGGCGGTTCAGCCGATCGTTGAACCTGTTCCATATCCGATCAATTTCAGGAGGATCGTTGCGATCATAATCGCCGGAACCACGGCCAAAAAGGTCGTGGAACATGGGCAGCAACCTGCGTAAACCCTCTAATGAAAAGCGTGCCATTTGCAATCTCAAACTGATTATATTTTTGCCTCGACAAATTGTTCTGCATCTGCCAGTTCCAGCGGCAGATGCAATCTTTTGGCGGCCAAAGCATATTCGGTCACTGCCTGCCTCAACAGATCCATGCCGGCCCCGGTGCGCGCACTGACCAAAACGCGTTGAATTTTACCATATTCATCCCGCTCCATGCCCGGATTCAGGTCTGCAAGATCAATCTTATTCAATACCACCAACTGCGGAACATCTTCTGCGCCAATTTCTTTCAACACCAAATTTACCTGTTCCATCTGGTCACGACGAACCGGGCTAGCAGCATCAACCACATGCAGCAACAGATCGGCATGAATCGTCTCTTCCAGCGTGGCCCTGAAGGCTGCTACAAGCTGATGGGGCAATTCCCGCACAAAACCTACGGTGTCTGATACGACGACATTTCCCGCCTCTTCCAAGTAAATCCGGCGGGATGTCGTATCCAGCGTGGCAAACAGCTGATCTGCCACATAGATCCCTGCTTTTGTCATGGCATTAAACAGCGTGGATTTTCCTGCATTGGTATAACCGACGAGGGAAAAAGAAAAGGTATGACTCCGGCTACGTGAACGGCGCTGGGTTTCACGCTGTCTCTGCAGTTTGTCAAGGCGGGAACGCAATACCCGGACACGCTCGCCGATCAAGCGGCGATCCGTTTCAAGCTGGGTTTCGCCTGGCCCGCGCAGACCAATACCACCTTTTTGCCGCTCAAGATGGGTCCACCCCCTAACCAGACGAGTGGAAAGATGCTGCAGTTGCGCCAGCTCAACCTGCACCTTGCCTTCGTGGCTTTTTGCACGTTGCGCAAAAATATCCAAAATCAGGCTGGTTCTGTCAACCACGCCGATTTCCAGCTTGCGCTCAAGATTCCGTTGCTGGGCCGGTGACAGGGCATGATTGAAAACCACAAGATCACACTCGTGCTGCTCAATTGCCGCCTGCGCCTCATCTGCCTTACCGCTACCGATAAAGAAAGCGGCATCAGGACTTGATCGCTTCATGGTGATGGTTGTAACCGGCTTCGCCCCTGCTGACTCAACCAGAAGCGCCAACTCTTCCATGCCGGAAGCAAAATCACTTTTTCCGAAATCCACTCCGACAAGAAGGGCGCGCAACACCTCACCCTGCCCTGCCACTTTTTTTTTCGGAATATCAGGTGTTTGGTGCATCAGAATGCAAGTTGACCGGTCTGGAAGGAACAACTGTCGAAATGGCATGTTTATATACCATTTGCGTTACGCTGTTGCGCAACAACACAACGTATTGGTCAAACGACTCAATCTGTCCCTGCAGCTTGATTCCGTTAATCAGATAAATTGAAACAGGAATATGTTCCTTGCGCAAAATATTGAGGAAAGGATCCTGCAACATTTGCCCTTTGCCAGTGCTCATAGCGACTCCATTAATTAATTGTTATTCGAGATTGGAGATAAACCGGTTTTTCAAACAGAGCATTAAAAATCCAGTCACAGACTTCTTAACTATACCGTATTTATGGCTTTTGGTATCTGATCTGATCCGGATCATTTCCCTTTTTCCGGATCAAACGGATTTTTTCCAGTCCTGAGCTCAATCTGCAGTGGTGTTCCGGTCAGGGAAAACGCATCTCTGAAGTGCCTTTCCAGATAACGCCGGTAATCCTGGCTAATGTGATCCAGCCCGTTCCCGTGAATCACGATAATCGGTGGGTTTTTTCCACCCTGATGCGCATAACGCATTTTCGGGCGAATGGCACCCTTTGCTCGTGGTGGCTGTTGATGCTCGACAGCATCCTTCAGTACGCGAGTCAGTCTGGGGGTGGAAAGATTGGCCATCGCAGCAGAATACGCGGCATTGATGGAATGCATGAGCGATGTAATACCTGTCTGTTTCAATGCCGATATGTAGTGAAATTTGGCAAACGACAGAAAATGTAGCTTTCGTTCTGCTTCACTTTTCACCATTTGCCGGGTATCCAGTGGCAGACCATCCCACTTGTTGATACCAACAACCAGCGCCCTTCCGCTTTCCAGAATAAAACCGGCAATATGGGCATCCTGCTCTGAAATGTCCTGCTGGGCATCAAGTAAAAGCAGAACCACATTCGCATCTGAAATAGCCTGCAGTGTTTTGACCACGGAAAACTTTTCAATCGCCTGAAAAACCTTTCCACGACGACGCAAACCGGCTGTATCAATCAGGGTGTAGTGCTTCCCTTCGCGCTCGAACGGAATCTCGATAGCATCCCGGGTCGTACCCGGCATATTAAAGGCAATTACCCTCTCTTCACCCAAAAGTGCGTTAATCATGGTTGACTTGCCCACATTGGGACGACCAACTATTGCAAGACGGATGGGATTGTCCTCCGCACCCTCCACCTCTTCTTCCTGTGGCAGATCCGCAACAGAAACCGCGCCCAGTGCACCTTCCAGCATGGTGTGTATGCCATCGCCATGCGCAGAAGAAATAATCAGTGGGTCACCCAACCCAAGCTCGTAAAAATCGGCTGTAACTGCCGTATATTTCATCCCTTCGGCCTTGTTGACAACAAGAACAACGGGGCGACCGGATTTGCGAAGATATTCTGTAATTGTTTTGTCATGGGGCGTGATACCCTGACGGCCATCCACCATGAAAACAACAACGTCAGCCTCGGCAACCGCCTGCTTTGTCTGTCTTGCCATTTCATGGAGAATCCCGTCCTTGACAACAGGCTCAAACCCGCCGGTATCAATGACCAAAAAAGGGCGTTCGCCAACTCGCCCCTCACCATAATGCCGATCCCGAGTGAGGCCGGGAAAATCCGCCACCAGTGCAGCCCTAGATCGGGTCAACCGGTTGAAAAGCGTGGACTTACCCACGTTGGGGCGTCCGACAAGGGCAATAACGGGTTTCATATCAATTAATCATTAATGCCAGAAGACGTCCGCCTGTTGTCTGTATGATCAGCTTGTTGCCAACCACAAGCGGCGCAGCCTTGATAGCTGAGCCATCTGTCGAGATACGGGATACGAGGGCGCCGTCATCTTTTGAAAGGAAATGAACATACCCCTTGAAATCACCAACAGCAACCGTTCCTTCAAAAGAAACCGGCATTGACAATGCGCGGTATGCCAGACTTTCATTACGCCAGACACTTTGTCCACGAATATTGACGAAAGCATAAACAGCACCTGTCTCATCTGCTGCGTAAACGAAATCATCATCCACACTCACACCGACATCGCAGGAAAGTTCCTTTGCCCATACGCCGCCGCCAGTGACAACGTCATAACATGCAACCCGCCCCTGAAAAGAAGAAGCGCATACCAATCGGCCAAGAATGGCCGGCATACCGGATGTATCGGCAATCCGTTCCAGATCGGTTGTTCCGCGTGGATCGCCGACGACCACATCCCAGTTCGTTCCACCATTAGCCAGCATCAGGGAAACCATTCGTCCGCCTGGCAAGGCAACAACAGCAGTGGGACCGGCAATGGCAATCCCGGGCGCAGAACGCAACATCAGCGGCGGAGCCCGACGGGTCACCAGCCATTTCCGTTCCCCGGTTTCCGCATCAAATCCGGAAATATGATTATCCAGTGTGCGAACAATCACCATGCCGCCGCCAACCGCCGGCGCAGATAATGCTTCACTTGACAGCTGTGCCTTCCATTTTTCCTTGCCGTCGGAATCAAAAGCCAGCAAGGCACCGTTTTTGCCGGTAACAGCAATGACATGACCA
>JGI994J12354_10000586_pt1 | contig 36212 bp, 51 predicted proteins | sample IntmicLarv3ML3BL_FD_12354 | JGI IMG/M metagenome (IMG submission 12354) | reverse complement strand
CGGGGAGGTTTGGCACCTCGATGTCGGCTCATCGCATCCTGGAGCGGAAGTACGTTCCAAGGGTTGGGCTGTTCGCCCATTAAAGCGGTACGCGAGCTGGGTTCAAAACGTCGTGAGACAGTTTGGTCCTTATCTATCGCAGGCGCAGGATATTTGAAGGGAGTTGTTCTTAGTACGAGAGGACCAGAATGAACATACCGATGGTACACCAGTTGTCACACCAGTGGCATAGCTGGGTAGCTATGTATGGAAGGGATAAACGCTGAAAGCATCTAAGTGTGAAGCCCACCCTAAGACAAGATATCCCATTGCGTAAGCAAGTAAGATTCCATGAAGAAGACATGGTTGATAGGCTGGAGGTGGAAGTGTAGTAATACATGTAGCTGACCAGTACTAATAAATCGAGGGCTTAACCATTAATATTATTTTAGTTGTATAAAATTTACCTTCATTGTATGTTTTTCAATGTGTTGGAGATTGTGAAAGCAATCTTACAATACAATACTTTTCTGGTGATTTAATGTATAGGGTCCACCTGTTCCCATTTCGAACACAGAAGTTAAGCCTATATATGCCGACAATACTTGGGAGTTTCCTTCCTGGGAAAATAGGCTTCGCCAGTTTTTTTATGTAAAAAAATACCCACTTGATTTTTCAAGTGGGTTTAAAGTTGTATATGATACTTATTTGTTAATCTTCTAAATGTATACAGTCCACGATTGTTGCAATAAATTCCGAAGTTGTAGGTTTTCCTTTTTTTTCTGATACAGTATAGCCAAATATTTCTTCAATTAGATCAGGACTACATCTGTTAAAAGATACTTCTATTGCAAAACGCATTGCACGTTCTACCCTATTGGAAGTTGTGGCGAAGTGGTTTGCAATAGAAGGGTAAAGCCGTTTTGTTATTGCACGAATGTTCAAGAAATCATCATAACATAACTGTATAGCATAGCGCAGGTAATAATAACCTGAAAGGTTGGCTGGTACACCAATCTTTTTTAGGTAACTGATTACCCTTTTTTCTAATGTTGAAGTTGAAATTGTCATAAGTACACATCCCTTTTTTATATTTGCCCATTTGGGCGATAGAACTATTATACATTACGCTACATAAAAAGTCAACAAAAATACAGTTGACTTTTTGAACAATTAGTTATAATATGTATATATAAGATTGGAATTAATATTAAGATTGATGAAATTAGGGAGAAATATGTCTAAAGTTACATGGAAATCAGGGACATTTATATATCCATTGCCTGCTGTTTTAGTATCATCAGGAACAATGGAGAACTCAAATATTATAACCATTGCATGGACAGGAATTATAAATACAAATCCAGCTATGGTTTATATTTCTGTAAAACCAGAAAGATATTCATATGAAATGATAAAAAACAGTGGAGAATTTGTTATAAATTTAACAAATGAGGATTTGGCATTTGCAACAGATTTTGCAGGAGTAAAATCTGGTAAGAATATAGATAAATTTAAGAAATTAAACCTAACTAAGGAAAAAGCAAATTTTGTCAGAGTGCCAATGATTAAAGAGAGCCCAGTATCAATTGAGTGTAAAGTTAAAGAAATAAAAGAATTAGGTAGTCATCATATGTTTATTTCAGAAGTTTTAGCTATAAATGCTGATGAAAAATATATAGATGAAAAAGGTGCATTTGATATAAATAAATGCAAATTAATAGCCTATTCAAATGGGCATTATTATAGTTTAGGTAAAAAAATTGGAAAATTTGGATTTTCTGTTCAAAAAAAGAAGAGAAATCATTGACATATAAAACAAATTATGTTAAAATATTTTAGCATATTGATTATAATCGGAGGTGTAGGTAGATGGCTACTAAAGGAGCAAGAGAAAATATAACAATGGAATGTACAGAATGCAAAAGAAGAAATTATATGACAGAAAAGAATAAAAAGAACAATGCAGATAGGTTAGAAGTTTCAAAGTATTGTAAATATTGTAAAAAACGTACAATACATAAAGAAACTAAATAGTTCCACTAGGAGGAAGAAATGGCTAATAGTGAACCAAAAGTAAAAAAAGAAAAGAAAGAAAAAAAGGGATACTTTAAGGACTTTAAAGCAGAACTAAAAAAAGTTATTTGGCCAACACCTAAACAAACTGTGAATAGTACAACAGCTGTAATAACGATTGTATTAGTGACAGCCATTATTGTATTGTGCTTAGATTTAGTGTTTGAAACATTAAATGCACAAGGTATAAATAGAATAAAAAATGTTATATCAAATAATAACAATACAGTAAATGAAGAGGTAATAGATGACACAAACACAGAAGAGTCTGATGTTAATCAAGATGAAAATGTGTCAGAAGATGTTGTTGAAAATGTAGAAGAAAATACTGATACAGAATAAATATAAAGATAAGGAGGCTCAAATGTCTCAAGAAGATGAAAAAATAGACCCAAAATGGTATGTTGTTCATACATATTCTGGATATGAAAACAAAGTTAAAACAGATTTAGAAAAGACCATAAAGAATAGAGAAATGGAAGAATTCTTTTTTGATATTGTTGTTCCAATGGAAGAACAAATAGAAATAAAAGAAGGAAAAAGAAAAACTAGTTTAAAAAAAGTTTTTCCAGGTTATGTTCTAATTAAAATGATAATAACAGAAAAATCTTGGTATGTGGTAAGAAATACAAGAGGAGTAACAGGATTTGTTGGAGCAGATACACAACCAACACCATTGTCAGAAAATGAAATAAGAACTATGGGATTTGAAGTAACAGATATAAAGGTAGACTATGAAGTAAATGATACTATAAAAGTAATTAATGGACCATTAGAAAGCTTTATAGGAACAGTACAAGAGATAAATAAAGAGAAGAAAAAAGTAAAAGTTTTAGTTTCAATGTTTGGAAGAGAAACTCCAACAGAATTAGAATTTGCACAAGTTCAAAAAATATAATTTATAAATCAGAAAGAAAAGAGGTTTTTAAAATGGCAGGAAAAGAAGTTGCAAACATTATTAAATTACAAATAGAAGGTGGTAAAGCAACACCAGCACCACCAGTAGGACCAGCATTAGGTTCAAGTGGTGTAAATATTATGCAATTTGTAAAAGAATTTAATGATAGAACAGCAAGTTCTGCAGGAATGAAAGTACCTGTAGTAATAACAGTATATAAAGATAAGTCATTTGAATTTATTACAAAAGTATCTCCAGTAGCTGTATTAATAAGAAAGACAGCCAAAATAGAAAAAGGTTCAGGAAAGCCTAATAAAGAAAAAGTTGCTACATTAACAATGGAACAAGTAAAACAAATAGCAGAACAAAAAATGGAGGACTTAAATGCTGCATCAATAGAATCAGCAATGAGTATGGTTAAAGGAACAGCACGTTCAATGGGTGTTGTTGTTAACAAATAAATTTTATAAATTGGGAGAATCAATGATTCGTTTGTACCAAAAGGAGGAAAAATGAAAAGAGGAAAAGTGTATCTAGAAGCAGAAAAGCTAATAGATAGAGACAAATCTTATGATGTGAAAGAGGCATTAGAAATAATTGAAAAAATGCCAAAAAGAAAATTTGATGAAACAGTAGAACTACATGTAAGACTTGGAGTGGATTCAAAACAAGCAGACCAACAAGTAAGAGGAACAGTAGTATTACCACATGGAACAGGTAAAACATTAAAAGTATTAGTTTTTGCAAAAGGAGATAAGGCAAAAGAAGCAGAAGCTGCTGGAGCTGATTTTGTTGGAGCAGAAGAACTAATACCAAAAATAGAAAAAGAAAACTGGTTTCCATATGATGTAATAGTTGCAACACCAGATATGATGGGTATAATTGGAAGATTAGGAAAAGTATTAGGTCCAAAAGGTTTAATGCCAAATCCAAAATCAGGAACTGTAACTATGGATGTTACAAAAGCAGTATCAGAAATTAAAGCAGGTAAAGTGGAATACAGATTAGATAAAAATGAAATAATTCACTTAGGTTTTGGAAAATTATCATTTGGAGGAGCTAAATTAGCAGAAAACTATAAAGTGATAATAGATGAAATTATAAAAGTGAAACCAGCTGCAGCAAAAGGACAATACATCAAAGGTGTAGCTATATCTACAACAATGGGACCTGGACTTAAAATAAACGAATAATAGAATAGTATAATTACCATAGACAGTAGGTCATAATAAATCCTACCGAGGTGTGAATACGGATAATATATAGCCGTTTTATGCCTTGCATAAAACGGTTTTAATATTTAATATATATTTTTTTAGGGAAGAGGGTGAAATAATAATGCCAAGTGAAAAAATCTTAAAGGAAAAACAAGTAGAAGTAACAGCTCTTGCAGAAAAGATTAAAAGCTCTAAATTAGTTTTATTAACAGATTATAGAGGGATTACAGTAGAAGATGTTACAAAGCTTAGAAATGACTTAAGAAAAACTAACACAGAATATAGTGTTATAAAAAATAATATAACAAAAAGAGCTTTAGAAGCTAATAATGTAACTGAATTAAACAATGTATTAGAAGGACCTACAGCAGTAATCTTATCAAATGAAGATTATCTAGCACCATCTAAGGCAGTTTATGAATATTCAAAAGACCATGAAAATTACCAAATAAAAGGTGGTATAATAGATGGTAAAGTAATGACTAAAGAAGAAATAATTACTTTAGCAAAACTTCCATCAAGAGAAGTTCTTATTGCAAAACTTGCAGGAGTGTTGCTTGCTAATATATCAAAGCTTGCAGTTGCTATTGACCAAGTAAAACAACAAAAAGAAAATGTATAAAATTTATTTAAAAGAAAGGGAAATTTAAAATGGAAAAAATAACAAAATTATTAGAAGAAATTGATAGCTTAACAGTTATCGAACTAGCAGAGCTAGTTAAAGGAATTGAAGAAAAATATGGAGTGTCTGCAGCAGCAGTAGCAGCACCAGCAGCAGGTGGGGCAGCAGGAGAAGCAGCAGTAGCAGAAAAAACATCATTTAATGTAGTACTTAAAGAAGCTGGCGGAAATAAAATTGCAGTTATAAAAGTAGTAAGAGATGCTACAGGTCTTGGATTAAAAGAAGCTAAAGAGTTAGTTGATGGAGCTCCAAAAACAATTAAAGAAAATGTAGATACAAAAGAAGCTGAAGAAATGAAAGCTAAATTTGTAGAAGCTGGAGCAGTAGTAGAATTACAATAATATAAAATTAATAAATAAAAAAGTCACCTTTTGGTGATTTTTTTATTGTAATTGGACAAGCTATATGTTATATTAAAATTAATATTAAAAGGGGGATTTTAAAATGGAAGAGAATAATCAAGGACAAGTTACAGCAAATGAATGGGAAACAGGTGGAAATCAGAAAAATGGAGGAAAAAAAGTAATCACAGTAGTAATGTTGTTAGTACTTTTATTAGTATTTGGAGCAATAGCAACATGGTATTTTTTGATTTTTAATAGTGCTAATCCTAAAGTAGCTTTTTATAACAATTTATCAAAAGTGGGAAAAAATACAAGTGCTTTGCTAGAAAAAACCGTAACAACACAAAATTATATGTATGACAAAGATAAAGTTATAGAAGCAGGAATTAGATTTTCAGGAAGTATAGAAACAGATGGATATGACCCAAGTATAGAATTGATAAATGAAATATTAAATGGAGAAGAAATTTATTTCAAAGAACAAATAGACCTTGAAAATGATGAAATATATGCATATCTTGAATTAAATGAGAATAATAGAAAAGCTATTTCAGGTGAAATATATATCAATAAAGATTCTATAATAGTGGCTTTAAAGGATACTATAAAAGAACAATTATATATGAATAGAAATGAAGTACCATCGAATATGGAAGAATTAAATAACTTAATAGATAGTTTATTTGATTTAACAATTACAGATAATGATTACAGTAAATATTATGATTTAATTGCAAAAGTAATAAAAGAAAATATTAAAGATGACCAATTTAAAAAGGCATCTGAAACAATAACAATTGATGGTAAAGATGTGAAGTGTGAAAAAACATCTTTAATAATGCCAAAAGAACAACCAAAACAAATTTTAATAAAAATATTAGAAGAATTAAAAAATGATGAAGATATTAAAAAAATACCAGAAACAATTGACATTTTAGAGGAACAAATTGAAATGTTAAAAGAAGAAGAGCTTAATTTAGCGATTACTATAAATTTATACAATAGTGGTTCTAATGTAGTAAGAATGGATGTAATTGCAACAGCTTATGTTGAGGATGATGAAATAAAACTATCAGTGCTAGCAGATTTTTCAAAAGAAAATAAAATAGATATTGAGTTTAAAATGGAAAGTCAAGAGTCTCAAGCTGCTTATACAGTAAAGCTAAATATTGAGTCAGTTAATAATAAGGTTACAGCTGTATTAGATTTTGGTAGTGCTGTGGGGATTAAAGTAGCATTAGTAAGTGAAAACTTAAATGATAATGAATCAAAACTAGTATTAACAATGGAACAAGAAAGAGAAGAAATGTTATCAATAGAATTAAAGAATAAATTGATAAAAAATTCTAAAGATGAATATAAAGTTGAAAGTAATATTATATTTGACATAGTAACAGATGCATATTATGAAGAAAGTGTATATGGGGAAATAAATTTAGATTTAGAAATTGCTAATATAGATAGAGTAAATAAATTAAAGATAAATTCTACTGATATAGATTTATTTAATGACACAATGCCAGAAGATATATTAACAAAATTAGAAGATAAAATAAATAGTTTAAATATATTTAATAAAATAACTGACTTAATGGGATATTAATTTTTATAATGAAAGATTAATAACAAAATAATAACGAATGAATATAATGTTTCAAGGAGGAAAAAAGATGTATTATATTCGTTCGACAGATAATATTAAGATTGCAGTCTATGACCTTAATCCTGAAGGTCATAAGACTGTATTTTTTGTGCATGGATGGCCACTTTCGCATAAAATGTTTGAATATCAAGTAAATCAATTAGTTAAACTAGGGTATAGAATTGTTTCTATGGATATAAGAGGATTTGGCAATTCAGATGAAACTGCAGAAGGGTATAGCTATAATCAGTTAGCAGATGACCTGTATAACATCATATATGCCCTAGAATTGAAAGATATTTATTTAGTGGGATTTTCTATGGGTGGAGCCATTGTAACAAGATATATGGCATTACATAAAGGATATGGGGTGTCTAAGATATGTCTATGGGATGCAGCAGTACCATCATATTTAAAAACAGCTAGAAATCCATATGGTCATACTAAAGGTGAGGCAAATGATTTATTAGAACAAATATACAAGGATAGACCAAAGTTAAATCAGTATTTTGGTAGCATATTTTTTGCAAAACCTCATAGTGAACCATTAAAAAGTTGGTTTCAAAGAATGAGTGATGATGCAGGAAGTGTTGCACAAATAAATACATTAATTTCTTTAAGAGATGAAGATGTTTTTGATGATATGAGGTTAATAAATGTGCCAACTGGAATATTCCATGGTAAATTAGACAAAATTTGTCCTTATCCAATGGCAAAAATACAAAATGAGAATATCAAGAATTCAAAATTATATACATATGAAAATAGTGGGCATGGTGCTTTTTATGATGAATTGCAAAAATATAATGAAGATTTTATAGCATTTTTAAATGGCTAAAACTCTATGTAATAATACAACCTCAGAATGAATACACTGTACAAAACAGTAATTCAAGAGGGAGGTTGTTGTGGGAAAGATATATATAGAAGAACGTGCGATAAATTTAGCACATCATATTATAGATAGTAAAGATACAGTAAGAGGTGCAGCTAAGAAATTTGGAATAAGCAAAAGTACAGTACATAAAGATGTAAGCGAGAGACTTATTAGAATTAATCCCAGTCTTGCAAAGGAAGTTAGGATGATTCTAGATGGAAATAAAGCTGAAAGACATATAAGAGGAGGGCTAGCTACAAAACTAAAATATAGCAACAAAAATAAAAGATAATATAATAAAAGCAGGTTTTAATCTGCTTTTATTATATTAAATCAAAATGTCCTGAAATATATATTTTTTTAAAATACATATTTCAGGACATTTTTTATTGCCAAAGGCTATTATTTATTAATAGTTGTTTGGTCTTCTGTTTCTAGCTTGAGCTTTTCTAGCTTTTCTACATTCTGGACATCTTGTAGGTTCATTTGTGAATCCTTTTTCAGCGTAGAAAGCTTGTTCTCCTTCAGTAAATACGAATTCTGCTCCACAGTCTTTACAAACTAATGTCTTATCTGCCATGATTTGGTTCCCTCCTTCTTTGGATCTTGAGTTTAACAATGGACATTCCCAATCATTTAAAAAGAAGGGTATGGTCTAATTTAATTAAATCTCAAAATAAATTACTTTCTAACTATAACACATATTCTAAAAATAAACAATAGTTTAAAGAAAAAATGTTAAATATATTGATTTAATAGTACAATTATTGTATTATATATATGGCGAAGGGAGACTGAGGATGAATAAGAATACTAAGTTGATGGCTATTATAGTGGTAGTATTAATAATTTTATTGATTATTGCAGTAATTGTTAGTAATAATAAAGAGGTATACACAAATAATAATCTTGGGGTTAAATTTCAATATTTACAAAGTTTCTCTAAAGAAGACATGAATGGGTTAGAGCATGAAACTGTAAAATTTACTTCAAGTAATAAAAAAATATATATATCTATTACTAAAGAAGAAATTGGTGATATGGAATTAGATACCATTGTTGATGAAACAATAGGCATAATGGGTGAAGATGCTCCAATCAAAGAGGAAATGACTATAGATAGAAAAACTGCAGTTAAACTAGCCTATATTGATGAAGGTATTAGTTTAGTTCAAATATATGTGGTGGTAAATCAGAGATTATATGTTTTAACATATACAGAAAATTCTGAGGAGAATATGGATGGAATTAATAAAATAATTTCTACACTGGAATTTATTTAAAGTTTAAATTAAAATAATTAAAAAAACAATGAAGATTATAAATACTATAATCTCCATTGTTTTTTTCAAACTAAATAGTTTGATTTAATTAGGATTGCTTATCTTAATAAACCATCTGCCTGATTTAAAATAAATACTCACATTGAGCCGCGAATTGACATTTTTTTGTAACTTTGCTACAAGTTCACAACATATATCATCAATAAAATTGTGTTCAACATCAGTGGTGAAATGTAATTGTATATAAGTGGCTTTGAAGTCAAACTCTTGACAGTTGTTTATAGAATGAAGTATTTCTGCAACTGCACAGAGTAGTACATTATTACTTATTCCTTTTACCTGAATTTTTACATGCTTGCTTACATCAATTGCCATTAAGAAATCACTCCTAATTTTTTCTACAATGCCATATGGCAAAGCGATACAACTATTATATCTCAAAAATATGAATAGTGCAAACACATTTGGAGTATACTATCAAAATAATTACTAAAATATGGAAAAGAAGGGCGTCATATGAGTAAAGGATATTTGAATGAAAAAAAGATAAATGATAAATCAGAAAAAGAGAAACAATTACAATTAATTAAGAGTTTAATAAAAACAAAGCTAGAGTTAAAAGAGTCTAGAGAATGTTATGAATATGCAGAAGGAGATATGATAGATTATTATGCTTATAAAATAAAAGCAGAGCAGGCAAGATTAGATTATTTAGTTAAAAAAATAAAGGCTGCAGGTATGGTCCTTAATATGATTAATGAAATAAAAATAAGGAATGAAAAAGAAATTGAAGCAGGTTAATGAATATTTGTCCAATTTTATTCATACTATTTTAATTAGAGGTGAATGAGAATGGATATTAATGTGATAGTAACATATTTAGCAACAATTGTATTTTTGTTTATATTCGGAAAGGTTTTTATAAAGCCATTAAAAACCATTTTGAAATTAATTATAAATTCTATATTAGGAGGAGCATTAATTTATCTAATAAATTTAATATCAGGAGCATTTGGTTTTTCCATAGGTCTGAATATGTTTACAGCAATTTTTGTTGGACTTCTGGGCGTTCCAGGTGCAATACTGCTTGTAATTATAAAAATTTTATTATAAAATAAATTAGAGGTGATAGTTATGAATTTAACGGAATTAATAAAAGATATTGAAAAAAATGGTGAAGGTTCTAGATACATAGATTTAATAAAAAAAGAGTATCCATATTTGTTAGGAATACTTGAAAATTCTAAAATGATTTTTAATCCAGATACAGAAAAAGTAAGAAAAATAGGATGGGCATTACAAGAAAAAACCAATAATTATTGCCCATGTGTAATAAAAAGAGATGAAGATACATTGTGCCCATGTAAGAAAATGAGAGAAGATGATGAATGTATATGTGGTTTGTATATAAGAAAGTAATTTTTCAATTTCGCAACATATAAAAAGCAAAACTAAAATTTTCTAAATAGCAAATCTATTAAGAAAATTTAACTCTCGCATAATTATCTTCTACAGAAAATTCTTCCTTTTTCAAAGTTTTCTTATCTGTTCGAACAGAGTGAGTTACAGATAAGTTATAATGCAATAGAATTTTCCTAGAATATAAAAAACATTCTGAAAAAATTTCAGAATGTTTTTATTTTTACTTATTCTACTGTTACTGATTTTGCCAAATTTCTTGGTTTGTCAACATCTAATTCTTTATGAATTGCTGCATAATATGAAATCAATTGAAGTGGTATTACAGATAATATAGGTGATAATGTCACACTAGTTTTAGGTATTTTTATTACATAATCAAATTTTGTATTAGGCAATTCTTGATTTGTAATAATTAAAGTTTTGGCTCCACGTGTTACAACTTCTTGAACATTACTTAATGTTTTTTCCATAATATTTTCATCTGTAATTGTTGTTATAACAGTAACATCATTTTCAATTAATGCAATAGGTCCATGTTTCAATTCTCCTGCTGCATAAGCATCAGAGTGAATATAAGAAATTTCTTTTAATTTTAAAGACCCTTCTAAAGATACTGCATAATCAACTCCTCTACCGAGGAAAAAGATGTCGTGTTCTTTATATATATCTTTAACAAAGTTTTCTATTAATTCTGAATCTTTGAAAATGGTTTCAATAGATTCAGGTAATTTTAATATTTCACTTTTTAAATTTTCAGTTACAGTTTTTCCTAATACTTCTGCAAAATATATTGCAACTATGTTTAGTAAAACTACTTGAGAAGTATATGCCTTTGTAGAAGCAACTGCTATTTCAGGACCAGCATGTGTATATAGAGTATAGTCTGCTTCACGAGAAATTCCACTACCAATAACATTGGTTATTGCGAAAGTTTTAGCTCCTTTAGATTTAGCTAATTTTAATGCTGCAATTGTATCTGCAGTTTCTCCAGACTGACTGATTAAAATAACTAGTGTTTTTTCATCTATAATAGGATTTCTATATCTAAATTCAGAAGCAATATCTACTTCACAAGAAATATTTGCTAGATTTTCTATAGCAATTTTTCCTACAAGACCTGCATGCATTGCAGTACCACAAGCTACTAAATATATTTTATTTAAAGATTGTAAATATTCTTTAGTAAATGTTACTTCATCTAAATTAACTGACCCATCTGCTGGAAGTCTTGAACCAATAGTTTCTCTTATACTTTTTGGTTGTTCAAATATTTCTTTTAGCATATAATGTTCAAAGCCTTCTTTTTCTGCAGCACTTGCATCCCAATCAATATTTTTTAATTCTTTAGTAATTGGTTTTAAATTGCTATCATAAAAATTAATTTTATCTTTATAAATTTCTACATATTCTTTATCATTTAATAAGTAAAAATCTCTTGTGTATGATAAAACTGCAGGAATATCAGAACAAATATAATTTTCTTCAACACCTTTTCCAATAACTAGAGGGCTATCTTTTCTAACAACTATAATTCTATCAGTAAAATCTTTACATAGAATTTCTAAAGCATAAGCACCTTTAAAATCATCACAAGCTTTTTGAACAGCAGTTAAAAAGTCATTAGTTTGTTTATAATAATAATGAATTAGATTTGGAATTACTTCTGTATCTGTTTGTGATAAAAATTTATATCCATTTTCTAGTAAGAAGTTTTTAATTTCTAAATAATTTTCTATTATACCATTATGTACCACAGAAAAAGTATTTGAATTGTCCATATGAGGATGAGAATTTTCATCAGAAGGTTTACCATGAGTTGCCCATCTAGTATGACCAATTCCTATAAAACCATTTGGGTTAGTTTTAGTAACTAATTCATCTAAGTTTGCGACTCTCCCTTTAGTCTTAAGATTTAATAAGTTTTTCCCTTCAATAGTAGTTATTCCACAAGAATCATAACCCCTATATTCTAATTTATAAAGTCCATTAATTAATATAGGACTTGATTTTTTGCTACCTATGTAGCCAACAATTCCACACATTTTTGTCTCCTTTCAGTTTAATTGAAAGCAGGGTTTTAATACTAGATTTGTTTTAAGATTACTCTTAATTTTTATCTAATATTTAATGAATAAACCCAAATCCATAGGATCACCCGCCGAAACTTTCGATAAATCCTAACCTCGTCAACAGTATAATACTGTCCAGGCGCTTCTAAATTACTACTCTCCTTTCATTAAAGATTTTTATATTCAAAGTTTTATACTTTCAATTGCTATAATATATTACAATAAAATTGAAAAAGATACAAGTAAATGTTGCAAAAATTACATAAACAATGTAAAATAAGTAAATGAAAGAGGTAAGTATGTACTTAATTGTAGGACTTGGAAATCCAGAAGATAAATATAGCATGACCAGACATAATATGGGTTTTGATGTTATAAATAAATTGGCAAAAAAACATGATATAACAATAGAAAAAAACAATTTTCAAGGATTAATGGGTTCTGGAATAATTAATAATGAAAAAATTATTTTATTAAAGCCACAAACATTTATGAATCTTAGTGGTGAGAGTATAATAGAATGTATGAATTTTTATAAATTGGACTTAGATAATTTGATTGTTGTTTGTGATGATATAGATTTGCCAGTAGGAACAATAAGAATAAGGAAAAAAGGAAGTGCTGGAACACATAATGGATTAAAATCAATAGTGCATAATTTACAGAATGAAGAGTTCACAAGAATAAGAATTGGTGTAGGAAATCCAGAAGAGAAATATGAATTAATTAACCATGTTATAGAAAAACTAAGTGAGGAAGAATATGAAGAGCTAGAAGCAGGCATAAATCTTCGGAGTTAGTGCTATAGAGGAAAGTATAGAAAATGGTATATTAAGTGCAATGAATAAATTTAATTAGGAGTAAAAATGAAAGAAATAATTATTAATGAAATGAATGACGCAAAAGATATTTTAGTGGTTCAAAATGGAATACTAGTAGAAAGATATATTGATAAAGATGAGAAGGAGCGTTCAGAAGGAGACATCTATTTAGGTAGTGTTCAAAATATTTTACCTGGAATGAATGCTTGTTTTGTTGATATTGGTAAAGAAAAAAATACTTTTATGCATTTAAAAGATATTTTACCTAAAATAGATATAACAAACAATAAAGATGTAATTGCTAATAATAGTAATATAAAAGATGTTGTTAAAACAAAAGATAAGATTTTAGTGCAAATTAAAAGAGATAAAACAAATAATAAAGGTGCTAGAGTTTCTACACATATTACTTTACCCGGAAGATATGTAGTCTTTATGCCAAATATAAAGTTTAATACAATATCACAAAAAATAGAATCTAAAGAAGAAAGAGAAAGGTTACTTAATATTGTAAAAGATATATTGCCAGATAATGCAGGTATAATAGTTAGAACATCAGCAAAAGGAAAAAATGAAAAAGAGATAAAGAAAGATTTAGAAAAACTTATTGAGAAGTGGAGAAAAATTAATTCATTTAATAAAGAAGCTCCTGTTTTGATAGAAAAGAGCAGTAGTTTAATAGAAAAACTATTAATAGATTTAGTTGATCAAGGTGTGAAAAAAATAAGTGTCAATAATAAAACTTTACATGATGAGATTAATAAGATTCTAATAGAATTAGAAGAAACTGCAATTGAAAACATATATGTAGAAGATATTTTAGACGTGTATGATCTAAAAGAACAATTAGAAAAATTAGATAACAGAAAAGTTTGGCTTCCATGTGGAGGTTTTATTACAATAGATAGAACAGAGGCATTAACAGCAATAGATATTAATTCAGGTAAATATACAGGAAGTAAAAATTTAGAAGATACAGTATTTACTGTAAATAAAGAAGCTACAATTGAAATTGCAAGGCAGTTAAGATTAAGAGATATTGGTGGAATAGTTATTATAGATTATATAGATATGATTGAAAACACTAATAAAGATAAAATTGTTAGTATTTTTGAAAATGAATTGAAAAATGATAGGTCTAAGACTCAGATTTTAGGATTTACAAAATTGGATTTACTGGAAATGACAAGAAAGCATATGGTGGCAGAATAATATGGAAACAGGAAAAATACATTCATTTGAAACTTTTGGAACAGTTGATGGACCAGGAATTAGGTTTGTAGTTTTCATGCAAGGATGTACATTAAGGTGCAAATATTGCCATAATAGAGATACATGGGACTTACATTCTGATAATCTAATTACCACAGATGAGTTAATTAATAAAATAGAAAGATATAAACATTATATAGAAAAATCTAATGGTGGTGTCACTGTTACAGGTGGTGAGCCACTACTACAAGCTAAATTTGTCACAGAGCTTTTTATAAAATTAAAAGCAAAAAATATCCATACAGCTCTTGATACAGCAGGTAGTATCTCAATAAATGATGATATAAAAGACTTATTACAAGTAACAGATTTAGTGTTGCTAGATATTAAACATATAGATAATGAAAAAGCGATTTCTCTTACAGGGCAGTCTAATAAAAATAATATAGATTTTGCAAATTATTTAAGTGACCATAATATTTCCATATGGATAAGGCAAGTAGTAGTGCCTGGTATTACAGATAATGAAGAAGATCTAAAAAAACTAAAAGATTTTATTTCTAGGTTAAAAAGTGTTAAGAAAGTTGAACTTTTGAAATATCATACAATGGGTGTAGATAAGTGGAAACGATTAGGAATAGCATATGAATTAGAAAGTATAAGAAACGCCACTAATGATGATATAACAAGAGCACAAAGCATTCTGGGTGGAACTAATATAGAAAAAACTGAAGAAGATATTATATTTTAAAATTAACAATTTGCCGCGAATGGAGATTATATTATTTTTTACTTGCTTTCCCCAATGGAAGCTGTAAAGCTACTATCGTAGCTAACAGCTCTCATCGGTCCCCACAACAGTTCGTTTTAAAATAATATAATCTCCATTCGCGGCATTTAAGATTATGTTTTAGAATATTTTTTTAGTTTATTATATATCTTCATGTATAGTTCTATTTAATACATCTAATTGTTGTTCTTTTGTTAATTTTATAAAGTTTACTGCATAACCTGAAACACGAATTGTCAATTGTGGATACTTTTCAGGATGTTCCATTGCATCTTTTAATAATTCTCTATCAAAAACATTTACATTTACATGGTGGCTATCTTTTGCAAAATATCCATCAAGTAATGCAGTTAAGTTTTCAATTCTAGAAGTTTCTTCTTTACCAAGTGCATTTGGTACAATAGAAAATGTATATGATATTCCATCTTCAGCATGAGAATATGGAAGTTTAGAAACAGAATTCATTACAGCTAATGCTCCATTAGTATCACGACCATGCATAGGATTTGCACCAGGGGCAAAAGGTTCACCTTTTCTTCTTCCATCAGGAGTAGCACCAGTATTTTTACCATAAACTACATTTGATGTGATTGTAAGAATAGACATTGTAGGTTTTGCTTTTCTATAAGTTTTTTGTTGCTTTATTTTATTCATAAACATTTTAACAATATCAACAGCTATTTCATCAACTTTATCATCATCATTTCCAAACTTAGGGAAGTCTCCTGTAACTTCATAATCATAAACAAGTCCTGTTTCATCTCTTAAAACTTTTACTTTTGCATATTTAATAGCAGATAATGAATCAGAAACAATAGATAAGCCAGCAATTCCACAAGCCATTGTTCTTAAAACATCTCTATCATGTAAAGCCATTTCTAGTTTTTCATATGCATATTTATCATGCATGTAATGTATAGCATTTAATGCATTAACATATACTCTTGCAACCCAATCTAAAACAGTATCAAATTTTTCCATTATGTCATCAAACTCCAGATAATCACCTTTAACAGACTCATATTTTGGAGTTACTTGTAATCCAGATATTTCATCACGTCCACCATTGATTGCATATAAAAGTGATTTAGCTAAATTACATCTAGCGCCAAAGAACTGCATTTGCTTACCAAGTTTCATTGCTGAAACACAACATGCAATACCATAGTCATCACCATAATAACTTCTCATTAAATCATCATTTTCATATTGAATAGAACTTGTTTTAATAGACAAGTCTGCACAATATTTTTTGAATCCAGAAGGCAATTTATTAGACCAAAATACAGTCATATTTGGTTCTGGGGCAGGACCTAAATTGTTTAATGTATGCAACATTCTAAATGCAGTTTTTGTAACTAAAGTTCTTCCATCAACACCCATTCCACCAAGGGTTTCTGTAATCCAAACAGGGTCACCACTGAATAATTGGTCATATTCAGGAGTCCTTAAAAACCTAATCATTCTAAGTTTCATAACAAAATGATCCATTAATTCTTGAGCTTCTTTTTCTGTTAGTATTCCTTCTTGTAAATCCTTTTCAAAATATATATCTAAGAAAGTAGAAACACGACCAAGACTCATTGCAGCACCATTTTGTTCTTTTGTAGATGCCAAGTATGCAAAGTATAACCATTGAACAGCTTCTTTGGAATTTGTGGCAGGCTCCGAGATATCATAACCATATTTTTTAGTCATGTTTTTTAATTCTTCTAATGATTTAATTTGTTCAGTAATTTCTTCACGAGATTGTATAATGTCTGCTGTTAAGTTATCTTTTTCTAACATAGATAAATCTTTCTTTTTTTCTTCTATTAATCTATCAACACCATAAAGAGGTACTCTTCTATAATCTCCAATTATTCTTCCACGACCATATCCATCAGGAAGACCTGTAATTATGTGGGAAGAACGAGCAGCTCTAATTTCTTTAGTATATACATTAAACACACCATCATTATGAGTTTTTCTGATATTATGAAATATATGAGAAATTTCAGAGTCAACCTTTTTACCATAAGCTTCACAAGATTTTTCAACAATACGAATACCACCAAAAGGCATAATAGCTCTTTTTAAAGGTTCATCAGTTTGAATCCCAACAATTTTTTCTAAGTCTTTATCAATGTAGCCTGCTTCATGAGCATCTATAGTAGAAATAGTTTTTGTATCAATATCAATAACACCATTTCTTTCTCTTTCTAATTTATATAAATCAAGAACTTTGCTCCATAATTTTTTAGTATCTTCAGTAGGTCCCTCTAAGAAAGACTCATCCTCAATATAAGGTGTATAATTTAATTGAATGAAGTCTCTAACATCAATATCCTTACACCAGTCACCTTTTTTAAAATCCATAAAAATTCCTCCAATCATATTAATAACTGTAATATTATACCCTAAACAATCGAAAAAAGAAAGACTTATTTTTGGGGACAGTCCCCTTTTCGACTTTTCGCTGTTTTGGGGACATATCTCTAAAAAAGAAAAAGAATAAAAATAGTTGATATTTTTTTAATTTTGATATAGAATTTAGAAAGTAATTTTAAGGAGAGTGGTTTATGGTTACATTTGAAGACATTAAAAAAAATGCAGAGATTGAAGCTTTGATTCAATACAGTGGAAAACAATTACATGAGCTTGGCTTTACGGAACATGGGATTAGACATGTAAGCTTGACTGCAAAAAGAGCAGGGCTGATACTAGAATCATTAGGATATGATAAAGAGAAAATAGAGCTTGCTAAAATTGCAGGATATATGCATGATATTGGTAATTCCGTAAATAGAATTGATCATGCTCAAACTGGTGCACTACTTTCTTACAATATTTTAAAAGGTATGGATATGGATCCAATGCATATTGCTGAAGTAATAATGGCTATTGGTAACCATGATGAAAATACAGGGAATGCAGTTTCAGATGTTTCTGCTGCACTTATACTTGCAGATAAATCAGATGTACACAGAGACAGAGTTTTAAATGATAAAAATATTTCTTCATTTGATATACATGATAGAGTAAATTATGCTGTTGAGACATCTAAATTGACAGTAGATAGTGAAAAAAAGAAAGTAATATTAAAGATAGATATAGACACAGAGATTTGTCCTGTATTTGACTATTTTGAAATATTTATGGAAAGAACTTTAATGAGCAAACGTGCTGCAAATTTTCTAAAGGTATGGTTTGAATTAGTTATAAATGACACAAGGCTTTTATAAAAAATAGGAGGAACAAAAATGAAAAAGGGAAGTACAATAGAATTAATAACAGTTATTACATTAATTATATTATTAGCAATGATATCCTTTATAGGTATTTATACAAAGGATAAAAATGCATACAGAAATATTGTGAAAGACTATAATTATGGTATGGATTTGAGCGACTATATTTCAATTAAATATGAACCAGAAGGTGAAACAGACTATGAAAAATGTAAAAATATATTTGAAGAGAGACTTGAAAGTTATGGTGTACCACAATATTATTTGAGACAAGATGCAGAGTCTGGAGAGATTGTACTAGATATATCTAATGATGCAGGTGTTGCTAATATATTAGAATATCTTGCATATGAAGGTAGATTTGAAATAAAAGACTCAGAATCTGATGACATATTAATGGATAATAGTCATTTGGATAGTAGTAGAGTATTATACACAAGTGATGAATATGGACAAGGTACTATAATTTATGTTGATATTACATTCACAAAAGAAGGTAAGCAAAAGCTTTCTGAAATAAGTGAAAAATATACTGAAGAATCAGAAACTAAAGTAACATTCTATTTAGATGACCAAGAATTGATGAGCACAGCATTTGCTTCAAAGAGAACTGATGGAAAGATGCAATTCAGTATGGGCAGTGCATCAACAAATTCTAATACTTTGCAAGGTTATGTGATACAAGCTACAAATATTGCAACTCTTTTAGATAATGGGCAGATGCCAATAAAATATACAATGTCTACTAGTAGAAATGTTGAGTCAAGCATAAATAGTGTAACATTAGGGTACATTTCATCAGCTTGTGCATTTATGCTAGTGCTTGTTTCAATAGGTATTATGGCTAAATATAAATTTAAGGGAGTTATTTCAGTATATATAGTTATTGGATTTATAGCAGCATTACTATTAACAATAAGATACACAAATACAGTAGTAACAATTGAAGGATGGTATGCTATTGCTATTTCTGTGATTTTACAAATAATATGTGTGCTTTCTATATTAAATAATAAATATAACTTAAAAACATTTACAATAAGAATGACACCATTAATAATAATATATATAGTATTTTGTTTTATGAGTTGGACTTCACTTTCTAGTTTTGGAACAATAATGTTTTGGAGTACAATTCTTATGTTTTTAACAAATACATTATTAGAGAGGGAGATTAGAGCATGAAAAAAGTATTGATTGTTATAGGTTTAATTGTTGTAATTGGAGCTGTTATGTTAGGTATATTTAAGTTTAATATAGGATTAGATTATTCAAAAAGCCAATATATTCAAATATATATTGGAGAAGAATTTGATATAGTTACAGCAAATAAAGTAGTAAAAGATGCTATGAAGGGGAATTACTTATTAAATAAAGCAGATGCATATGGACATACTTTAGTAATTAATGCAAAAGAGATATCAGAAGAAACAAAAACAATAATAATTACTGCAATAAATGAAAAGTATGGACTGGAAAATAATTCAGAAGATATTATGGTTTATAATAATCCTAATATGAGACTAAGAGACTTAGCAAAACCATATGTAATGCCATTTATAATAGCAGTATTAATTGTCTTAGTATATACAGGAATAAGATTTAAAAAAATAAAACCAGTATTAGTAATGTTTATATCATTAATTTTAGGAGAAATTTTATTATTAAGTATATATTCAATAACAAGAATAGAAATAAATAGAGCAACAATTCCATTAGGCATGATAGTTTTTATGGTAATTACACTTTATATGACGAAAAAAATCGAAAATAAAAACATATAATTAACATAAGTTAACAACTCTTAATATTATATATATTAGGAGTTGTATTTTTATGATGAAATATTATAGAGGATATACCAATTATGAAATCTATCCACATGTAGTTTTTGAGATGTTGCAACGAGATAGAAATATTTTGCTTTTAGATGTTAGAACATCAGCAGAATATAAAGAGGGACATATATCAGGTGCAATGCTAATACCAGATTATGAAATAGATGCAAGTTTAGGAATATTAGGCAACAAAAATTCCACAATAATTGTATATTGTGGAAGTGGAGGAAGAAGTAAAAGAGTGGTGGAAAAACTGAGAAGATATGGTTATATTAATTCTTACAGCATGATAGGTGGTATATCAGAATGGGAATATGGTATAGTCTAAATTAGCTTTAGAATTATTAGTATAAGCTAAAGTGTAAATATTAGTTGCTAATATTTCTTTTTCTAGTATGTCTTCAAATCCTTTTGCAGATGTAATAATCTGTAAATTAGGATTTATTTTAGATAATAAATTTTTACCATTTTCATTAGCACCTAAAATATGTATATGTGTAGTAGGGGCATAATTTATATGCCCTTTTGTAATGCCTAATAATGCATATAATAAAATTCTATTTATTCTTGTTTCTGTATATCTTTTTGTTTTAATAATAGAAATTAATTCACTTAACTTGTTTGTTACACTGGCAGATTCTTTAATTCTATTTTCTAATCCTTCGGAAACATCTACTAAGTTTGCAATATTTTCTTTAGTTAATTTTCTTAAAGTATAGATTATTTCTTTTTCAAAATCATCAAAAAACACAAGTTCAGAATTTATTAAATATTCATAAATATTTTTAGGTACAACACTTTTTAATTGTTCAAAGTTATTTTCTTTTATTAGTTTTCTAATACCTGTGGCACTTGCTATATTGTTAATAATTTCATTAGAATTATAGTGCACAGAATTTCTTTCTAAAGTTACAGGAGTAATTTTACTATTTAACTTATTAAGACTTTTCAGATATTCTATTGCTAAAATATTGTTAGAACCAGTTATATCAGATAAATCTTTATCTAAATATAAATACAATGCTCTTTCTCTTGCCCTTGGAAAAGATATTCCAGTTGACAGTTCTTTACTTAACAATTTTTTATATTCAATAGGTTCTTCTACTAAAATATTAGCAATTTCTTGTAAAAAAGAAAGGTTACCTGTTTCAGTGCCAAATGAAATATTGTCTACAATATTTAACGAGTTTAAAATTTCTGTTGCACCAAAGGCAAAGTTTTCAGCACTAGAAATGGCATATTTAACAGGAAGTTCAATAACTAAATCAACTCCATTTTCTATAGCCATTTTTGCTCTTGTCCATTTATCAACAATTGCAGGTTCTCCACGTTGAACAAAATTGCCACTCATAATAGCAATAGTAAAATCACTATTAGTTAATTTTTTTGATTCATTTAAATGATATAAATGTCCATTATGAAATGGATTATATTCAGCAACAATACCTAAAACTTTACTCATTGTATTTACTCCTTGATTATGATATTATAACACAAGAGGTGTGAGAATGGAACAAGTAGATATATATACAGATGGAGCTTGCTCAGGAAACCCAGGAAAAGGTGGATGGGGAGCAATCCTTATGTACAAGGAACATAAAAAAGAAGCATCAGGTGGAAGCCCTGATACCACTAATAATATAATGGAATTAACAGCTGTAATAGAGCGGGCTTAAATTACTTAAGTTTCCATGTGAAGTTAATTTGTATAGTGATAGTGCATATGTAGTAAATGCATTTTTACAGGGATGGATATATAACTGGATGAAAAATGGCTGGAGAACATCAGGTAAAGATGATGTGAAAAATAAAGAACTTTGGCAAGAATTATATGAACTTACAAAAACACATAAGGTTAACTTTATAAAAGTAAAAGGACATTCTGATAATGAATATAATAACAGATGTGATGAACTTGCAAGAAATGCTATTTCTTAAATTCAGTCATATGATTCCAATATCTTTTTGGAACAAATTGTTTTTGAAGCCTTGGATTAGTTCTTTCTTTAACAGCAATAGTATTAAAAAAAGTTTTCCATAAATCTTCATACAAAGCTTCTTTATCAGAAATTTGCGGAAGGTTTATATTTTTTATATCTGTTACAACCAATTCCTGTTTATTATATAAAGCAGCAATTCCTCTTTTCTTATCATGAATAACAAAATTCTCACAAGTAAGCCTATTTACAAAATGAGGAGCAATAATTTCTACTACATTATTGTCTGGTTCAATAGTTGCATATAAGATATTCCCATATTCAGCAAACCTAATGAATTCCTTCATTCTATGAGTTTCCATCCAAACTTTTCTGGACAAGTTTTGTACATAGAAAACATAGTCTAAAGTCAACATAGTATCTATTTTGGGTCCAAGTCTAAAACCATTTAAAATATATTTTAATATATTTATTTCTTTTAAACTATCACAAGAAAGATAAGCATTATAAATATAATGTAATGCTTGTTCAGAAATATTATTTATAATTCCATTTAAAATTCTATTAGCTTTTTCTAAATCTGTTTGTACATATGTTTTAACAATCTCTTTTTGAACATATGAATCAAAAGCAATTGTGAGCAATCCCTCAAAACTACCATCATAATTTTCACATAAAGTTTCTTCTCTAAAAAATAGACAACTGTTTAAACTCATTTCCTAATAACCTATTTTCAATCCTTTCTTGAAATAATAAATTTGTAGTAATAAATCCATCTGAAAAAAATATAGTTTTATCAAAATATTTTCCACTACAAGTAATAAAGTATTGAGCACGCTTTAATACAACTCCAAGCTTTTTTAAGTTTTCAAAATTCAAATTAAAACTTCTTCTTGCCATTATAATTCTTTTAGCAGAAATAACTCCAATTCCAGGAACACGAAGCAAAGTGAAATAATCAGCCTTATTTACATCAACAGGGAATTTATCTAAATTTCTAAGAGCCCAGTCACACTTGGGGTCTAATAATGGATTAAAGTTTTGACTAGTTTCACTTAACAATTCTCCTGCAGAAAAACCATAAAACCTAAGCAACCAATCTGCTTGATATAGCCTATTTTCACGAAGTAGAGGAGGTGCTTTTAAAGCAGGTAAATTTTTATCATTATTTATAGAAACATAAGCAGAGTAGTAAACCCTTTTTAGCTTTATTTTTTGATATAAAGATTCAGACAATTTTATTATTTTTAAATCTGTGTCAGGAGTAGCACCAATAATAAGTTGAGTAGATTGACCGACCTGGAGCAAAAAAATCTTTATGTTTTGATTTTTCTGATTTAGAAATAGCAATTTGATTTGCGACATATTTCATAGGTTCGATAATATTTACTTTTTCTTTATCTGGTGCTAGAAGTTTTAAACTCTCATTTGATGGAAGTTCGATATTAATACTCATTCTATCTACTAATTTTCCGAGTTTATTAATAAGTTCCTGACTACTACCAGGAATAGTTTTACAATGAATATAGCCATTAAATTTATATTCATTTCGTAAAAGAGAAACTGCTTGATATAATTGTTCCATAGTGTAATCTGGACTTTTAATAATTCCAGAACTTAAAAACAAACCTTCAATGTAATTTCTTTTATAAAAGTTTATGGTTAAATCTGCAATTTCACGGGGAGTGAAAGTGGCACGTTTTACATCATTACTTTTACGATTAATACAATATTTACAATCATAGATACAGGCATTTGTCATTAATACTTTTAATAAAGAAATACATCTTCCGGTCAGCTGCAAAACTGTGGCAAAGTCCAGCAACAGCAGCATTTCCAATACCATCTTTGGTATTGGGTCTTTTGCTACCACTAGAACTACAAGAAACATCATACTTTGCAGAATCAGCAAGAATTTGTAGTTTATCTAATACTTCCATAAATCCTCCGAACAATTATTCTTATCTTAACACGCGAAAATTATTTTGTCAAACAAAAGTTTATGTTTTTTTAGCAAATATAAATTGACAAAAGAGAAGATAAAGAATATTATAGAAATAATAAATATTAAATAAAAAGGGTATAAAAATATAGAATATCTCTATTGAGGATATTCTTATATTTAAAATTTTTATATATTTGTTGTTGAAATAAAATTTTGTTGTTAATGCTATTTCTATAATCTTTAACAAATTGTGTTCCAAATTCACTTATATAAATAAACATATTACATCTCCAAAATTAAAAATATTTTCTATCTTTCGCTATTTTTTTTAAAAAACTTAAAATAGGTTTTGCATAATGTTTTTTTGAAAAAGTGAGCATATCATCTTGGGTATTGATGAGTCTCTCTAATTCATTTAAAGTAATGAATTTTAATTCACTAACTTCTTCTTCTTGTTTAGTCATATCTTCAATTTTTTTGTTGGTAAAAATCAAGTAAGTATATTTAAAATGATTATTTTCTTCTTGCACATTTATATATGTATCTATATTAATTAAGTCTTTTTCCTTAGTTATTATACCAGTTTCTTCTTTCAACTCCCTTATTGCAGCAGTTTTAGGATTTTCGTTTATATCTATATGACCAGAACAAACAGCATATTTATTTGGATATTGTTTTTTTAGAGGGCTTCTCTTTTGGAATAAAACTTCATCATTTTCATTCATAACCCAAATAGATATTTCTCTATGCCATAAATTGTTTTTATGTATATAGTCTCTTTCAGCAGTTCCAAGAGCTTTAATATTATTTTCATCAAAATATTCTAACATTTCCACAATTAAGTATTCCCTTCTTTTTTTGTTGAATTTATATCATGTTTTGTTATTAAAAGTCAATAAAATACCTTAAACAAACATTTTTACCTAAGTGTATAAATTTTTAAAGATCATTTTATTACAATTTCATTACAACTATTTTACATTTATATTATTATATTGAAGATTTTTATGTAATTGGGATATAATAATAAAAAAGTATGTGAAAAGGGGGACTTATATGGCAACCTTTGCAGAATATATTTTAGTGGAAAGAGATTTAGATAAAAAAGTACAAATAGTTGAAATGTTAAAAAAGAAGGACAACATTTTTTTAGACAAAAGTGTTGCATTTAAAACCAATTTGGCAAAATTATTTATAGAAACTATGAATCTAGATGTAGATAGAAACCTAGTTTTAACAGCATGTCTTTTATATGCATGTAAAAAAGATGATAGTCCAAAAGGCTATAATGAAATAAAATTTTATGCAAAAGAAAGTGCAGACTATTTAAAGACACTAGGATTTGATGAAAGGTTTTGCAGAATTTGTGAAGGTCATAACAGATATACAATTGAAAACAAAAGAGAATATGAAAGTGATTTGTTAGAAATTATTGATCAATTTGGAGCTATGCTTTTACACAGACAAGAAAGACCAGCATATGCAATAGAAGATGCAATGTGTTTATTAGAAAATAGAAATTTAAAAGGAAAAGCAAATTTATTTTTAGAAAGATTCAAAATATTTATGGATAAAAATCTAGTTAACTAAATAAGGGGTGAAGAGAATGGATGATAGAACATTATATAAAAAAGGTGATACAGTAAGAGGAAGAATTGCCAATATGGCACATATCACAAATGGAGAAAATAAAGAAGATTTTTTATCAACATATAAAGATACAATGCAATTTACAAATTTAGAGCAAGATAGAGGAGAAATTAGATAAAATGAATGAAGTTTTTGCGGATTTGCATATACATATTGGTAGAGCTGAAAATGGAAAACCAATAAAAATTACTGCAGCCAGAAGTTTAAATTTTGCAAATATTGCAAGAGAATGTGTTGATAGAAAAGGAATAAGTATTGCAGGTGTTATAGACTGTGCGTCACCTTATGTTATTGCTGATATTGACAACTTTTTAAGAAATGGCGAAGCATATGAAATAGAAGATGGCGGAATTGTATATAGAGATAAACTATGTATTATTTTAGGTTCTGAAATAGAAACAGCAGAAAAGAATGAAAATGGAGAAACTGGTAGCGCACACAATGTGTGCTATTTTCCACAGTTAAAAGACATAAAAGGTTTTTCAAAAGAAATGGAAAAACATATAAAAAATATCACACTTAGTTCACAAAGAGCAAGAATTTCTGCATATGAACTTATAGACATAGTCGAACAATTTAATGGAATTTTAATCCCAGCACATGCATTTACACCACATAAAAGTTTCTATGGAAATTGCACAGATAGATTAGAAAAAATATTTAAAGAAAAATTTAATAAAGTATTTGCAATAGAGCTTGGACTTAGTGCAGATACTGACTTAGCAGACCATATATCAGAACTAGAAACAAGAGCATTTATAACAAATTCAGATGCACATTCATTACCAAAAATTGCAAGAGAATATAACAAAATAAAAGTAGAAAATATAAGTTTTAAATCATTATTTAATTCTATAAAAAATGGACAAATAGCTGCAAACTATGGACTAGACCCAAGACTTCGGAAAATATCATAAAACAGAAGATGGAGCTATGGGAGTTTTTGAAAGAATAGAAATAATAAAAGATAAAAATGATGCAATACATCCAAGTCATAGACCACCATATATATACCAAATACCACTAGGATTTATCCCAGGACTTGGTGGAAAAACAATAGATAAACTTATAAATCATTTTGGTACAGAAATGAACATATTGCACAAAGCAACACATGACGATATAGAAGCAGTTACTAATTCAAAAATTGCAGGACTAATCATAAATGCACGTGAGGGAACCCTTAAAATACAAGATGGTGGTGGACGGAATTTATGGCAAAATAGAATTATAAAATAATTAGCATATTTTTTTTCTTATAGAATACACATTATGTATAAACAAAATTGGAGGAAAATATGAGAAAAACAAAGGCTAAAGATATAATTATGAATCACTTAAATGATAACTTTAAAGAATACATAACAATTGTAATAATATTTTTTATAGGTTTAACAATAGGGGTATTATTTATAAACAATATGAATGAAACTCAAGGAGTACAATTAACGAGTTATATACAAAACTTTATTGAAAACTTAAAAACAGATAGTATAGTTGATAAAGTAGCATTATTTAAGCAATCAGTATTAGACAATTTAGGATTGGTGCTAATTCTTTGGTTTGCGGGCTCAACTGTAATAGGAATTCCTATAGTATATGGAATGATAGCATATAGAGGTTTTTGCCTAGGTTATACAATATCTACATTAATTGTAAGTCTTGGAATAAAAGATGGAATAATATTTTCAATAATAACATTAGGCTTTAAAAATATATTATTTGTACCAACAATTTTTGTTTTGGCAATCAGTGGAATAAAATTATATAAGTCAATTATAAAAGACAAAAGGAAAGAAAACATTAAAATACAAGTGGTAAGACATACCGTTATATCATTGATAATAGCAGTAATTTTGATATTAACTTCATTAATTGAAGTATATGTATCTACAAACATATTGCAATATTTTATAAAATTCTTATAAAAATGTTTAAAATATATTTACAATCTAAACTTAATTTGATATAAATGATATAGCTTATGTAAATTAAAAAGCAATAAAAATTCATGGGGGAGTAAAATAATGGAAAAAAAGGTAGAGCAATTCTTAGAATTTCTTAAAAATGATAAAAGATTATCAGAAAACACTCTTCAATCATATCAAAGAGATATAGTACAATATGAAGCATATGTGAACCAAAACAATATAGAATATACAAATGTTACAGATGAAGACATAAAAACATATTTAAAATATTTACAAGAGATTGGGAAAAAAACGTCTACAATCTCTAGAAATTTGGCATCTATAAGGTCTTATTATCAATATTTAGTAAGAACAAAAGATATTAAAGAAGACCCAACATCAAAATTACAATCGCCAAAAATAGACAAAAAGCCACCATGTGTTTTAACATCAAGTGAAATTGATTTATTGCTAGAACAACCTAAAGATATGGATTTAAAAGGAATAAGAGACAAAGCAATGCTTGAATTTGCATATGCAACAGGTATGAGAGTTACAGAAATAATTTCATTAAATATGGAAGATGTAAACCTTGAAGAAGGATATGTTGTATGCAAAAGTGGAGGAAGAACTAGAAATATTCCATTAGGAACAATGTCACAAAAAGCATTACAAGATTATGTGAAAAATGCAAGAGAAATATTAATTAAAGATGACAAGACAAAATCATTTTTTGTAAATATAAATGGAAAAAGATTAACAAGACAAGGTTTTTGGAAAATAGTAAAATATTATAAAGAACAAGCACATATAACAAAAGAAATAACACCACATGTTTTAAGACATTCATTTGCAACACATCTACTACAAAATGGTGCAGATTTAAAAGCAATACAGTCAATGCTAGGACATTCAGATATTTCATCAACACAAGTATATATGCAGTTTCAGGACGAATCTATCAAAAATGTATACCGTAAAGCACACCCAAGAGCTTAAAATTTAATATGATATAAATTTCCAACAATTGTCTTGACAATTGTTGGTTTTGCATATAAAATAGAATAGTTAAAATATATTTAATTGAATAATAAAGAAATTATATATTTTTTACGAACATTGAAAAATAAATAGGAGGTGGGCATATGCCTGGAGAATTGATAACAGCAATAGCCACCTTTCTTATCTCTACAGCAATATTTATACCATTAGGTATGATAATTAGAAAAAATATTGCTGAATCTAAAATAAAAAGTGCTGAAGAAGAAGCTAAAAGGCTTATAGAAAATGCAGCAAGAGAAGCAGAAACAAAAAGAAAAGAAGAACTATTTCAAGCCAAAGATGAAATATTAAAGCTAAGAAATGATTTAGATAAAGAGATTAAAGAAAGAAGAGCTGAAGTACAATCACAAGAAACAAGATTATTTAAGAAAGAAGAATCTTTAGAAAAAAGAAGTGGGAATATTGAACAAAAAGAAAAAGAAGCAGAAAGAAAATTGCAGGAAGCAGAAAAGCAAAAAAGTAATTTACAAGAATTATTTAACAAAGAGATGAATGAATTGCAAAGAATTTCTGGTTACTCAGAAGAAGAAGCAAAAAAACATTTATTAGAATTATTAGAAACACAAATTCAAGATGAAAAAGCAGCAATTATTAGAATAGGAACACAAAAAGCAAAAGAAGAATCGATGAAGGCCGCAAAAGAAATGATAAGCTATGCAATACAAAAATGTGCAGCAGACCATACATCAGAAACTACAGTATCAGTTGTAGCATTACCAAGTGAAGATATGAAGGGTAGAATAATTGGAAGAGAAGGAAGAAATATAAAAGCATTAGAAACACTTACAGGAATAGATTTAATTATAGATGATACTCCAGAAGCAGTTATTTTATCAGGATTTGATCCATTAAGAAGAGAAGTGGCAAGATTAACTTTAGAGAAATTAATTGATGATGGAAGAATTCATCCAGCCAAAATAGAAGAAATGGTAGAAAAATCTAAAGAAGAAATAGAAACTATTATAAAAGCAGAAGGAGAAAGAGCAGTATTAGAAACAGGTGTAACAGGATTACACCCAGACATAATAAAGCTTTTAGGGAAATTAAAATACAGGACAAGTTATGGACAAAATGTACTTAACCATTCAATAGAAGTATCTAATCTTGCAAGGATAATGGCAGATGAATTAGGACTAGATAGTAAAGCAGCAAGGAGAGCAGGGCTTCTACATGATATTGGAAAAGCACTAGACCATGACATGGAAGGAACTCATGTACAACTTGGTGTAGATATTTTAAGAAAATATAAAGAAAATGATTTGATATTAAATGCAGTAGAAGCACACCATGAAGATGTTGAACCTAATTCATTAGTTGCAGTTTTAATACAAGCAGCAGATGCGATTTCTGCATCACGTCCTGGAGCAAGAAGAGAAACACTAGACACATATATAAAGAGATTAAAAGCACTAGAAGAAATTGCAAACTCTTTTGAAGGAGTGGACAAGTCGTTTGCAATTCAAGCAGGACGAGAAGTAAGAATAATAGTAAAGCCAGATGCTGTATCAGACAGTCAAATGGTACTAATGTCACGTGATATTGCAAAGAAGATTGAGGAAGACATGGAATATCCTGGACAAATCAAAGTTAATGTAATACGTGAAACACGAATAATAGAATATGCAAAATAAAATTTATAAGGGTAGGACTTGGTTCTGCCCTTATATTTGTATGGGGGGATTGATGTGCAAAAAACAGTAGATAAATTATCTCCAAGAGAAAAAGGCAGAGTAATTAAATTAGGGTCTTCAGGGGATTTACGTCGTCGAATAATAGATATGGGAATAACAACAGGTGTAGAAATAACTATGGTTAAAATAGCACCAATGGGTGACCCAATACAGATAAATGTGAGAAGTTATGAATTAAGCATAAGAAAGTCTGAAGCAAAAGAGATTATTGTGGAGGTAGTAGATTGAAAAAAACATATGCTTTAGTGGGCAATCCTAATTCAGGAAAAACTACTTTATTTAATGCAATTACTGGTGGCAATCAAACTGTTGGAAATTTTCCTGGAGTTACAGTTGAACAAAAAATAGGGCAAGCAAAGGTTAATGGAAATAACATCCAAATAGTTGATTTACCAGGAATTTATTCTCTTTTTTCTTATGGAGCAGAAGAAGTTATAACAAAAAATTATATAGTAAATGAAGACCCAGATGTAATAATAAATATAGTAGATGCAACTAATATTGAAAGAAATTTGTATTTAACATTACAACTGGCTGAGCTGGGAAAACCAATTGTTATTGCACTGAATATGATAGATATGGTAGAGAAAAAGGGAGATATAATTGATACAAATAAATTATCTTCTTTATTTGGTATGGAAATAATTCCTATATCTGCAAGTAAATCTAAGGGAATTGATAAATTGCTAACAACTGCAGCACATCAGGTTTTACATGAACAAAACAATAATCATTTTGACAAGCATGAAAAGAGAGAAATTATTTTAGGTCTTTATGATAATATTGATTCTAATTTAAGTGAAGATGAAAAATATATGATTATTGCAGATAGAAGGTATAAATATATATGTAATGCATGTGAGCTTTCTATAATAAGAGGTGAAGGTCATGGTAAACCTACAATTTCGGATAAGATTGATAAAATAGTTACAAATAAATTTTTAGCAATACCATTATTTTTAGCTATAATGTTATTTGTATTTCTTATAGCATTTGGAAAAGTTGGTTCTACTTTAACAGAGTTTACAGATAATTTAATTAATAATATTTTTGCGAATTTTATAAGAGCAGGACTTGTAAATATGGGTGTTAGAGATTGGGCTGTTGGACTCACTTGTGATGGAGTAATAAATGGAGTGGGAACAGTACTTTCATTTTTCCCTCAAATATTATTACTGTTTTTATTTCTATCAATACTAGAAGATACAGGTTATATGGCAAGAGCTGCATTTATAATGGATAGAGCGTTACACAAACTTGGACTGTCAGGGAAGTCTTTTGTTCCAATGTTGATGGGTTTTGGATGTACAGTTCCAGCAGTTATGGCAACAAGAACATTACAAAATGAAAAAGATAGAAGACTAACAATAATGCTTACTCCATTTATGTCTTGTAGTGCAAAAATGCCAATTTATGCATTGTTTACTTTAGCATTTTTTCCTAAGTATCATGGCTTAATTGTGTTTTCACTATATTTAATTCGGAATACTCATTGCAATACTCACAGCATATATATTACAAAAAACAGTTTTAAAAGGGGCACATTCTGCATTTATAATGGAATTACCACCATACAGAATGCCAACTATTAAGACATTGGGATTACACTTATGGATTAGAATAAAAGATTTTTTAAGTAAAGCAGGAACTGTTTTATTAGGTGCTAGTATTATAATATGGTTTTTACAATATTTTAATTTTAATTTTTCTCATGTTGAAAATACAAGTGAAAGTATGTTAGGGTTAATAGGTACTTTTATTGCTCCAATATTTAAACCATTAGGTTTTGGAAATTGGGAATCTTCTGTAGCTATGCTTAGTGGACTTATAGCAAGGGAATCTGTAGTTAGTACTTTAGAAATAGTAACAGGAAATATTAATGCATTATTTACACCTTTAAGTGCATTTTGTTTCATGGTATTTGCATTATTATTTGTACCATGTATAGCAGCGATTGCAACAATAAAAAAAGAAATGAACTCAGCTAAATGGACAGTTTTTGCATTAAGCTTTGAGGCTTTGGTTGCGTGGATTGTTACATTTGTTATTTATCAATTTGGTAGCTTAATTGTAGATGGAATAGGTGATTTGGTTAGCATTTTAATAGGTGTAACAGCGGTTTTATTGACAATGTTTATGATATATAATAAAGTAAAATCAAGAAATTGCTGTGGTACATGTGCAAGTTGTAATGGAAAGGATAAAGAAAAATGCAAAGTAGATTTACAGAAATAGATGAAGAATTTGTTTGTGAGAATTGTAAAACAGTAGTGCCCAAATTAGGATATTCATGTAGAAATCATTGTCCTAATTGTTTGCATTCAAAACATGTAGATGTAAATCCAGGAGATAGAAGTGAAGAATGCCATGGTTTGTTAAAACCTATTGGTATAGAACAAAGTAATAAAAAAGGATATGTAATAATTTTTAAATGTGAAAATTGTGGAATGGTTAGAAAGAATAAAGCTGCTATTGATGATGATATGAATAAAATTATAAAGCTCTCAGTAACACAATTGTAGATTTTTGCATACTATACCTTGAGATTATAAAGAGGGAGGTATAACTATGCAAGAAGAAGTAAGAGGATTAGGTTCTTGTGGGTGCAATAATGGTTGTAATAATGGAATATTAGGTGGATTATTTAATGGTTGTGGAAGTAATTCAACAGTGTTATTTTTTATAATTATATTCTTGTTATTATTTACTGATTTTGGTTGTGGATGTAATAGGTAAGAGGTCTTGAACATATAGCATGCTAATATTTGAACAGAGACTGCTGGTAGTGCTTAAATAAAATAAGAATTCGACAGCCCTTTGAGGCATACGGATTACTCCTTGTTCTTTACGAATCTTATTTTATTTAAGCACTACCAGCAGTCTCATTTTGTTACGATTAATTTTAAACGAGTTCTTCTAACGACAAAAAATCAGTTTGAAAATAAACTATTAAACTTGCTATAATCAATCTCAATAACTTTGTCATCAAAACACAATTTATATGCCATTAAAAGCTGAGATTTAAATCCAGTTCTTTTTTTACCATATTTACTGTCTCCTATTATTGGATGACCAATATGTGCCATGTGTGCACGTATTTGATGGGTACGTCCGGTTTCTAGGGTTATTTCTAGTAAAGACATATTTTCATTTTTATTTTCATTTAAAACTTTGTATGATGTTGTTATTGGAACATAGCCTTTTTTTGATGTTTCAGAAATATAAACTAAACTCTTTTTATTATCTTTAAATAAATGAGCATTTAATGTAGATTGTTTTTGTTTAAATAATCCATCTACAATTGCTACATAATATTTTTGTATTTCATGATTTTTAAACTTATCTAACAGTATATTTAATGTTTTTTCATTTTTAGCATAAAGAACAAGACCAGTTGTATTTCTATCTAGTCTATGACATGGGTATGCATTAAGCAATTCAGTTAAAGTTTCTTCTTCAATACCTATAGGTTTATTTACTACAAGTATATTTCCATCTTCATAAATTTTATCAATAACACCATATAAATTATCATCAGTTATATATATAGTAATATTATCATTTTCATGTAGCATAATATTTTCAGATATTCTTTTATTATTTACTAAAATATCTTTTTTGCGAAGGGCTTTATTAATAGTACTGTTCTTTAAATTAGGATACATATCTAATAAAGAAGTAACCAACTTTTTATTATCATATTTTTTTTCTATAACAAAATTTTTCATATTTTTATTATATGCAAATTTTGTAAATTTTTCAATATGATATTGACAAAATGTATTAGAAACTGAATTCCAAAATAGTAAGTAATTTTATAAAATAGAAACAAAAGAATGTGTTATCTCCAAAAAAGTTGCAAAAAGCCAACTTTATATCTCCAAAAAAGTTGACTTTTTAGATTTTTGGTATATTATTCATTAGTTGAAAAAAAGTCTACACGTAAAAAATTTGAATTACCTTTAGAGTGGTTAATATCAAGTGGGTTATTATTAAAATGCAATTTAATTAATAATACACAAACTCCTTTAAAATCTTATGAAGTACAAGATTATTTTAAAATGTATGTAAGTGATGTAGGATTATTGAATGGTTTAACACATATAAACTTTGAGGATGTGCTGTTAGACACAGAATACATGTTTAAAGGAGCAATTGCAGAAAATTATGTAGCACAAGTATTTGCAAGCAAACGTTATGGGTTATATTATTGGAAGACACCTGCTGATGCTGAAGTAGATTTTATATTGGATTCAAAAGACGGAATAATACCAGTAGAAGTAAAAGCAGACAATAACACAAGAAGTAAAAGTTTGAATGAATATATAAAAAAATACAATCCTAATTACTCTATACGTTTGTCTACTAAGAATTTTGGTTTTTATAATAACATATATAGTGTTCCACTATATGCAGCATATTTAATTTAGAAAAATTTATTTTAGGTAAATAACAAAAATATAGAAAAATATTGACAAAATATAAAATAAACAATATTATAAAAACAACAAGACACAAGAAAAGGAGAAGTTAAAAATGGCACACGCTAAAACCCTTGGAACTGTACACACACACACACACACACAGGTAACTGGGTTTATTTAACAAGCAATTTCCTTTTCGTAAAAAATAATATGAGAATAAAAATAGAGAACTGTTAGAAAAATAATGGTTCTCTTTTTGTGTTCAGAAAACATAGGAGGAAAGAAAGATGAAAAAGAAAGTTATTTTAACAATTGTATTGGTAATGTTAATGCCAATAATTTTTACAACAAAAGTAAATGCAAATTTACAATCAAGACCAGGAGCAGCACCGCTATATAGTAGAACAGTAAGTGATTTCTTCATAATGGCAAGAAATATGGAACAACCAAATGAAAGTTTTGGATTAAGTGCAACAATAGACCAGGCAAATGGAAATGAAACAAGTCCATCAAATGGAATAGATGTACACATGATGAAAAATACAGAATATGGAACAGCAGTAATGCTAGGGGCTTCATCATATGGAGATATACCAGTTGTAGCTCAACAAATAAATACAAATTCAATAACAGGGAATAAAACAGGAATGTATATGAATGCCAGTGATAAATATACTTATACTGCTTCATATCTTAATGCAGGAACAACTGCCAATGTATCAAAAATGATAATAGCTTCACAAAGATATTGGAATAAATATACTGTAGCAAATGCATCTACTGGATATAAGTCAGGAGATGGAACATATGAAACTGATAAGTGGAAAAATGCAAGTTATAATGCATGGGTTACTACAACGTACCCAGTATTTATGAGAGGGCGTCTTGGTATATTTAGTTTTCTTAATTCTCATATGTCGGCTGGTTCTTCTGTTGCACATGGTAATGCAAGTAATTATAGTGGTACACGAGCGGTCGTGGTGTGTGCTCCCGGGATTTAGATATTTTAGAAATACATTATATGATTAATCAAAATATCTAAAAAGTAAGGAGGAGAAAATGCGAAGGAATAAAGGAGTAACATTAATAGCATTAGTAATAACAATAGTAGTGTTATTAATCTTAGCAGCAATAGCAATAACAATGCTAGTAAATGGAGGACTAATAGGAAGAACAAATGAAGCAAAATTCAAAACAGAAATAAAAGCACTAG
>JGI994J12354_10000585_pt1 | contig 36216 bp, 38 predicted proteins | sample IntmicLarv3ML3BL_FD_12354 | JGI IMG/M metagenome (IMG submission 12354) | reverse complement strand
TATGATGTATCAGCAGATACAGGAGGAGTACAATACTATACCTCAACAATGATGAGTGCAAGAAGTTGGAATAAGACAGGAGCACAGACATTATATGCAAGATGGGCTATTATAACTAGTGCAATTACTTTAGATAGAAGAGGTGGAACAACAGGATCAACAAGTACAGTAGCAACATACAATGCACCTATGCCATCTGGATTAACAGCACCTACAAAAGTGGGACATACATTTGATGGATATTATGATGAAATAACAGGTGGAGTACAGTATTATAGCAATACAATGACAAGTACTAGAAACTGGGATAGAACTGAACCTCAAACTTTGTATGCAAGATGGACAGCAAACCAATATACAGTAACATTTGATGCTAATGGAGGAACAACTCCAACACAGACTAGTAAAACTGTTACATATGGAGGTACTTATGGAGCGTTGCCTACAACAACAAAGACTCCGACTACATTTAAGGGATGGTTCACAGCTAAGACTGATGGAACAGAAGTAAAGAGTACTACACAAGTAGCTATAACAGCAAATCAGACATTATATGCACAGTGGTATTCTTTAGTACCTTGTACTGTTGTTTATGAATACACAGGTGGAGTACAAACTTTTACTGTACCAAGTAATGGCGAATATACTTTAGAAGTATGGGGTGCCCAGGGAGGTCATGCTACATATGGTGGAAAAGGTGGATACAGTCAGGGAACTTTAACATTAACTACTGGAACTAATTTATATATACAGGTAGGCGGACAACCAATTGATAGAGCTGGTGGATACAATGGTGGTGGATATGGTAATCCAACTGGCACACATGGTCAGGCATCTGGCGGTGGTGGAGCAACAGACATAAGAGTTGTTGGAACAACAATAAATCACAGAATAATAGTTGCTGGTGGCGGCGGTGGTTTTGGTGGAGCTCAAGGTGGTGCTGGTGGCGGTGATAATGGTATATTAGGATTAGATGTTTCTTCCAATCGCCGTGGAGGAGGAGGAGGAACTCAGTCTGCTGGTGGATATGGTGGACCAGGTAATTCTTATGGAACTGCGGGAGCGTTTGGAAATGGTGGTAACTCTCCTAGTACTTATGGTAATTCTGGAGGAGGTGGCGGTGGCGGCGGCTGGTATGGCGGCGGCGGCGGCGGTGCTGATTATTCTAGCTATAATGATTTTGATGATGGTGGCGGAGGAGGAGGATCTGGTTATATACTAACTACTACTTCTCACAGGCCTGCTGGTTATGCTTGGGCTAATGGTGTTAATACTTATGCAATGACAAATGCTTCAACTTCAACTGGAATTAGGGAAGGTAATGGTACTGTAAGTATTACTTATCTTTGTGCGATGGAAGATTTAGAATCAGGTTTAGAATCTAAAAGCTTTGCACATACAGGTGGAGTACAATCATATGTTGTCCCTACTACAGGTAAATATAAATTGGAAGTATGGGGTGCTGAAGGTGGTGCAGGGGCTAATGGTCTTTATAGTGGTGCTATAGGCGGAAAAGGTGGCTATTCTGTGGGAGTAGCAACATTAAATGTAGGCGATAATCTTTCTATTGTAGTTGGTGAAAAAGGTAAAGATGGATTTCCTAGGGTTTCTGTTGCTGATTGTGCAGGTGGAAATGGAGGATTTGGAGCTGGTGGTGGCGGCTCTGGAGCATGGTGTGCTTCTAACTCGAATGCAGGCGGTGGCGGCGGCGGTGGCGGTCTAAGCTTAATTAAAAAAGGTTCAACAGTATTAATAGTAGCTGGAGCTGGTGGAGGCGGCGGTGGTGGTTCATCATCATCTAGTAGTTGTCATGGTAATGGCGGAGCTGGAGGAGCTGGTGGTGGATCTTCAGGTGTAAATGGAACTGGTGGTGCATCTGGGACTTGTGGAAATTATGGACGAGGTGCTACTTCTGTAGCTGGTGGTTCTGGAGGTGGTGGTTCAGGTGGGAGTTTCTATGGTGGATTTTCAACAAGCTATAGTATTTCTTCAGCTGGAAATTCGACTTCGTTTGTTGGAGGTGTAGGATCCAATGGTGGTAATAGTAGTTCTGCTGGTGGTTCTGGCGGTGGAGGTGGAGGTTATTATGGTGGCTCTGGTGGTGGCAATTATGCTTCTGGCGGCGGCGGTGGCTCTGGATATATAGGTGGAGTTTCTACAGCAACTGTCAATGGAATAACAGTAACAGCTACAATGAAAGCTGGAAATACTTTACTTGTATCTCCAACTGGTGGTAGTACTACAGGGCATTCTGGAAATGGATATGTGCGTATGACATATCTTGGTTCATAATAAATATTGTTTTATATATTAGTAGTAATTGTAAGAATAGAGGAGGTTAGTTTTTATGAAAAGCGAAAATACTAAAGCTAGTGACAATATTATTAATTCAAAAAAAGTTGTTATTGGATTGATTATTGTTCTAACTGGTATTGGAATGATAATTGGAGTAAAATATCTATTTGATAATAATGATAATAATAATGAAAATGACACTAGTACTGATTCTGGTTTAAAATATGATTTTTCTTCATTAGAGAAAATATCTTTAGAAGTTGAAGATAAAAAAGAAGCTCTTCCTTCTACATTACAACAATTACTTGATTTTGGTTTTGTTTATAATGATGAACTTGATGAAAAAATGTTGGAAAAGAGTTCTACCTTAAAGAATGAATGGATTAAACCTTGGTTAGGCTATAACATAGAGTCTGTTGATTCATATGGACCTCTTATAGTTAAGATAGAAAGTACTAATGATGAAGAAGTTTCTTCTCTTAATACTTTAATAACTAGTTATGAATTTGATTGGAGATATTTAATAGATAATAAAGAATCTAAAAAATATGATTACATATCATTAGGTGGCATTAAATATGGTATGAGTATTGATTATATAAAAGAATACTATAAGGATTTAGCTACTGATATAGATAATGGTATTAGGATAGAAAAGACTAATGTTGTAGTAAATGGTACTGATGTTAAGAGAATCTATTTAGATATTTATGGTGGTGAAAATGAGATGACACCTTTTGTTAAAGCTATGAGTTTGAATTTAGAATTTTAAGACTAATAATAATTGGTCTTTTTCTTTACCCATAATTTCCCATACATTTTTAATAATTTAACTACAATTGTTTTGTATACTTGTATCATGAAAGGAGATGATTAATGATTAAATAGTGTATAAGTGCTTACTTAAGGTACATAATGAAAAATAATGATAAATAAATTATTAGGGAATGGTGGTGATAAATGGTAATAAGATGATATAATTATAAGTAGGTGGTATTATGTATACAATTTGTTTAGTTGAAGATGAGATTTCTTTATCTAGTTTAATTAAAACTTATTTAGAAAAAGAGAATTATGATGTTATCCAGTTTTATAAAGGTAGAGAGGCACTTGGTCACATTGGGAAGGCAGTTCACCTATGGATTTTAGATATTATGTTAGCTGATGATGTTAGTGGATATGATATTATAAAAGCAATTAGGGAGGATGATAAAGATGTACCAGTTATATTCACGTCAGCCCGAGATCAAGATATTGATAAAATAATAGGGCTTGAACTTGGTAGTGACGATTATATAACGAAGCCTTTTTCTACTAAAGAACTGGTATTAAGGGTTAATAAAATAATATCAAGAGTCTATAAAGATAATAAACCGACTAATTTAAAATATCTAAATTATAGTATTGATATTGATAAACGACTGGTGCATATTGACAACTTAGAGATTAAACTAACTACTTTAGAATTTGATTTACTTTTAATGTTTGTAAATAATATAGGTAAGATATTTTCTAGAGAAGAACTTTTAAACGGTGTATGGGGAGCAGATTATTTTGGTAGTGATAGAGCAGTTGATGATTTAATTAGAAGGCTTAGAAAGAAAATGCCTGAATTAAATGTTACTGCTGTATATGGATATGGATATAGATTGACATGAGAAATATTCAAAATAAACTATCTAGACAGTTATTAGTAATAGTTTTCATAATTTTTTCTATTGTACTTATAGCGTTTGGTATAGTACTCCCTGGTTTCTTGACACCCTTATATGAAAATAATGTTTATAATTCTTTAAAGTATCCTTTAGAAGTATTACCAGATGATATTAGTAATATGAATATCTCTGATGGTATTTCTTATATAAAGGTAATTGATGATGATATAAAGACTAGTCCAAATATTGATAGTATTATATCTATTGATGTGAAAGAAGTAGTTAAACATGTTAAGGGTACTAATGGTAAGTTTATTTATAAAAACAGATTTTATTATTATTATGTTATTAGAGATGATTATTCAACAAGAATTGCTATAACTAATAATACTTATACTGGTCAAGGTCGATTTGGAATGGTTGGTTTACTTTTTCCTATACTATTTGCTTCATTATTATTAGTGTCTTTAATAGCACTAGCATGGAGTAGTGGAGTTGTTAGGAAGATAGGTAAACTTAAACTGAAGATTGATAATATAGATAATGATAATTTTAATCATAAACTAGAGTTTTATTATGACGATGAGATTAACTCTTTAGCTTTAGCTCTTGAAGATATGCGAATTTCTTTAAAGAATCAAGAAAAATATAAAAATGATATGTATCAAAACATATCACATGATTTTAAAACACCTCTCACCGTAATAAAATCATATATTGAAGCAGTTGATGATGGAGTGGAAGATGTTAACTCTGCTTTGAAGGTTATTAGTAGCCAAACTGATAAATTAGAGAAAAAGGTTCGAGCTTTATTATATTTAAATAAGCTCGATTACTTGAAAGATATTAAAACTGAGACTACTGGTGAAGTTAACATTAAAGAGATAGTTGAATCTAGTATTGAAAAATTTAAATATCAGAGGACTGATGTTGTGTTTAATACTACTATTGATGACAGTATATTTACTGGAACTGTAGATTTATGGGAAACGATTATAGATAATATATTAGGTAATTTTATGCGTTATGCTGAAAGTGAAATAAACATTACGATAAAGGGTGGTAAAATACTTCTTTATAATGATGGAGCAATCATTGATGAAGAAATCATTAGCACTATGTTTAATCCTTATAAGAAAGGAATTAAGGGTGAATTTGGACTTGGATTATCTATTGTGAAGAAGACACTTAATTTACTTAAATATGATATTTTAATTAAAAATAAGAAGAAAGGAGTGTTATTTACGATTCAGAAGGATTAGTGATAATTCTTCTTTTTTTGAATTTATTATGTGTTCAAACAATAAAAAAAGCTACTTTTTAGTAACTAATTTTATAATTATTTATGAATAGCAATAGAGTATTAATTGCTACTATAATATGCTGGTTCTATTTTCTGGAAGCTTATGAATTTGACTTCTTTGTTATAATTTGTAGTAATAAAATTAATTACCCAATTTTTTATTAATTCTTCATCTATTTTAGTTGATGCAATTGTTTGAGCTACAGTTGTATAGCTTTCATCAAGGTTTATAAATCTGATTCTTAGATGTTCTTCATCTAGTTTGTCAATTAATACATCAATATTATTAGTTAAGGTCATGCAGTAACATTCTGCATTGGTATCTAACATGTTTTCACTCCTATCTTTTAACTCATGAGATAGTATAGCATGTTGTTAGCACTCTGTAAATAAATATTTTTTAAAAAAATTGTAAATCGTGATTGAAATAAAAAGTGTTAGCTTTATTATTAATAACTAACACTATAGTACTTGATTATGATTTATACTTCTGTTTTCTTTTTATCAATTCTGATATTATTTGTTTCAACATAATTGGAAACTTCTGTAAAGTTAGAATCATAATTATATCTATCTCTACCAAAGTGCATCCACATTTCTGACCAGGATTTTCCTGTATTTAAATAGGCATGAACATTTTCATCTTTAGCAGTTGGATTATTGTCTTGGTTATTTAAGTCAACACAGCCTTCTTCATCATAAAGTTTGCTTTGGATATCACATTCTAATTTGTCACACTGATAAGCAAAAATTGCTTCTTTTGTTTTTCTTTCATCAAATTCATGTATTAAATTTTCAAGTTGTTCTTTTTGGAGAAAATCTTGAAGTATTGAGTGGATTGCATTATGTCCTAAATCAATTTTGTCTTTCGCATTTATATCCCATGGAGTTAAATCTCCAATAATGGTTTCTTCTAATTCATGAATAGCTAAATAAAGATTACTTTATAAAAATCAATGTCATATTCATATTGCGACCACATAGCAATTGCTAATGATTGAACACCGAAAATGTGTTCAGCAATACTTTCAATTCTTTCTCTTTTAACATTCCAATTTTTCCAACCAGTTCTAATAATATCTTTTAGACTATTGCATAATACATAATAATATACAACACTTTTTGCTTTATTTATTTTTGGCATTAATACTATGCCTTTCATAAGTTAATGAGTGAAGACAACTTTACCATCTTTGATAGTGAAGTTTCCTAGTTCTTTATATTCTCCTTTTTCTTCATCATAAACAGAACTAGCTGAGGAACCACCACTATCAAACTCTTCATATTCCATAAATGATGCATTAAATAATCCTTTTTCTTTGTAGGCAATACCAATATCATAATTACTATATGCTTTTGATACATAAGTCTCTTCATTAGTTGTAAGATTGTAGATTCCAATATATGATAAGTGTTCTTCATTAAGCCCAACTCTCGAGAAAGAATAGACTAGGTATGTATAGTCATTATCTTTTATAGCATAGAAGCCTTCTACTACACCCCAAGTACCATTTCCTATAGCAATGTTAGTGTGGTAATTTTTTCCTTCTACTACAATTGTTGTATTAAAAGTTTGCTTATTTTTATAGGCATGAATAGGGAAGGAAATTCTTCCTTTTGATTCATCATCAAGAAGCCAGATAGGGATTTCTTTACTATTTTCAATATCTGAAAAGGCTAATTCGCTTACTTCAATAAGAGAAGGTTCTTTAGTGATTGTAAACTCAGCTGCAACATCTATATCTTGTTGATTCATTCTAAAATCAGCTCTAATTCTATATCTTCCTTCTGTTATTTCTTCTTTGAAGCTATTTAAATTGTACGTATGTTTATTTATCCAACCAGCTTCTAAACCAAGGGATTCCATTGTAAATCCATAGTTGTCTTTTAATGTAAGTGGAATCCATTTTTTTGCGTCTTCATCATAACGGTCTATAGTATATGGTTGTCCATAGGCAACATCTTCTTTTGTATTGTTTTCCCAAAATGCTAGAATGCGAGTAGTCCCTTTAGCATAGTAGGGTAGCTCAGTTCTTAATACTATTCCTGAATCGTTTTTAATGTCTTTTGTATAGTCTTTTTCACGGGTAGAGCCAATTAAAAATATTGTGATAATAAGTAAAGCTGTCAATGAATAAACTATTATTTTCTTCAAAATAATCACCTCTTATAGGTATTATATCATAATAAAAATGAACTTGTTAAAAGTTCGCTTAATTTATTTATTTTATATTAGTATTATCTAGATACGTCCAAGTTAGGACGTTTGGAAATTATTTCTTGGTTAATTTCTATATTTATTTTAACAAAAAATATGGTGTTCATCAATAATTTTATTTAATCTTTCCAAATACTCTATATCTCTAATTCTAGTTATTCCAAAACATTTTTTTCCTAAATCCTTAATTGATGCTCCGACATGGTACAATACTTTCCCATCTAATATAATAAAGCGATCGTGAAATCTATTTGTATAGGATACTTTCACTTCTCCATATTGAGAAATGAATTTTTCTAAATCTAGATCATTCAATTTTAAATTATTTGTGAAAATAAAAACATCTACATCTTTTTGCTTAAAAGTTAAAATATCTAATATTCTTTTGTCAACATAATTATCTATAATTACTATTTCTTTTTTTGCCTCTTTTAATATTTCAACTATTAAACTATAAGCATCATATATTTCCCCATCATAAAACAGTCTTTCCTTCATATCTGGTTTACCTTCCAATTTGGCTAATATTACATTAAATTTATTGTCATGTTCCAACTGTTTATATTCAACCATAGTCAGTCTTTTTAATACATCTGAATTACTAATTATAAATTTTCGCATTTCAATAAATGAATTTACTATCTCAATACTTATTTCAACTGCTTTTTTGCTTTTTAATATACCAGCAAGCATTGTTATTCCATATTCAGTAAATACATATGGTAAATATCTTCTTCCACCATAGTTTTTATTAGAACTTGAGGTGATAAATTTGCACCTCAATTTTTTTACTCTTCTTCAGATAACTGAAAGCAATAATTTTCTGGAAATCTTTCAATGTTATTCTTAACATTCCTATATATTACTCATTTTCCTTTTCTTCCTTTATTTTTGATATGGATAATGTATAGCCAAATGGTTCTAATATTTTTATTAAAGTATTGATTTGAGGATGTTTTTTTCTATTCTCAATTACTGCAATCATTTCTCTAACAACGCCACTTTCATTTGCCATTGTTGCTTGCGATATTCCAAGTTCATTTCTAAGTTTGATAAATTCACATATTAATTTATATTCCAATTCTAAAATTAGTTTTTCATCTTTCATTATTATCACCCAATATAACTATACAATTATCGTTTGTAGTAGTCAATAGAATACAAAAGAGGAATTAAAAAAACTCAAACATTGTTTGAGTATATACCAATTTGGTACGCTAACTTTAAGGGTTTAGCACCATTAAGCACTTAAAGTCTTACTTGATAAGTTAATGTTACCATCAATTATAATTTATTTCAACTATTGATTTCATATTTCTGTAACTGTTTTGTTTTTTATATGATATTCAATATTTCTTTCTTTGCAAAAAATAGTAACTTGATTTGCTAAATCATTATAATATGCTTTATAGTCTTTATATGCTGATACTTTTTTATTGTAATGCAATCTGCCGAATATTATTTTATCTACAAAAGCGACTGATTCAAGTATTTCACTAAAGTCTTGTTCGATAAAATTAGGAGTAGGATAAGGCTCAATACTTACCCAAGTTTTACAACCACTATCATGTAGTTTTTTTAAACTAGCAATTCTATTTTTATATGGTGCTGATCCTGGTTCCATTTCTTTTCTAAAATCTTCATTTAAAGAAATTAAAGTTATACCATAACTGTTATCTTTACTTAAATCACATAGTTCCTTTGGTAATACACCTTTAGTTAGAGCAGTACATGGAATATTATGACTGTTTATTAGTTTTATTATTTGAATAGATAACTCACAAATATCATTATATTTATACATAAAAGGATCAGTAGTGAAACATAAATGAACACTATTAATTTTTTCTTTTAATTTTGGTAATTCTTTTACCAACAATTCAATTGCATTATTAACAATTACTGGCTTTATCCATTGCTCATATGTTTTCACAGTACCAAATCTTCTTGCCAACATAAAAGCATAACAAGGGTATAGACAACCATGCGAACAACCTTGAACATGATTAACAGTATAGTCACCATATTCAACATTTGTTTTATATAAAAGAGATTTTCTTTCCATGGAATCAATACATTTATTTGCCATTTTATACCTTCCTTATCTTAATATAATTATAACATACCTAAAAATCTAAATAAATAGTTTAACTGAATATGTAAAAATCTTCTTTGTAATTTCTGCTCCCTTTTAAGTTTTCTTTTGTTAGTATGTTCATTTTAATCAACGGTTTGATGATATGTTTTATAATATGTGTACTTTTTAAAAAAGAATTTTCTAACACATAAGTTTCTATTTCGGTGTATGAGACTTCAAGACCGTTGTATTTTTCTTTTAATATTGATACTAATTCATTTGCATATGATTCCACCAACATTGTTTCTTGATCAAATAATGTTGGTAAATCTTTATATTTAACAAAATATTTGCTAAACGAAGACTCTCCGCCAAAAACGTCCCATATTGATTCTTTTAACAATTCGAGTCCTCTTATATTCGGCGTAAAATATAATATGTAGTATAATTCAACATTTGTTTTTACAACCTTAAATTTATAAGCGAATGTATATTTAATGTTTCGTGTTTTTTTATAGCTTTCTTGCACTTTAACCATAGCATCAAGAACATCAAATTCATTTACATCGAACTCTTCAATAACTCCTTTTAATTCTTTTAAAATACTTTGTGATTTATTTATGGCGGTGTCATTACTAATGTTACGTCTAATATCACTGCTAAAAAAATTGTATATAAGCTCGCAATAATATCTATCAACGAAATTTAAAGTGGAATTAAGTAAATTATCAATACCAAAATTGTAAGGATCAACATATAAAATTGTTAAAGCATTTTTAAGCTTATTATCATATTTAGGAAAATTATTCAAATACTGCACCACATCACATGTATCATAATAAATATTTAAATTGGCTAATTTTTCGGCATTTAATACTATTATTACTTCCTCTAAAATTTTAATTCTATTTTCATTATAATCATTTAAAAAAACATTAAATTGCTTGTGTGGAAATTGCTTTGCACTTTCTACAAATAGTTTCACTACTTCTGTGCAAGTACATAAAATATTATTTTTATATATACCAGCATTGCACATACAATCAATAAAATTAACGTTATTTTGATTATATCTTTCTGCAACTTTCAACCATTTTGAAATATAAGATTTAATATAACCAATTTTATATTGGGTGTGCTCTTTTGCATTTTCTAAATGTTTCGTATTCTTTTCTATTATTTTTGTAAATTGTTCTTCATTTGTCATTTTATTAAACCCCCTTAATCGTGAACTACCACTTGACCTAATATCAGTGTACCTTAAACAATTGTTCGTGTCAATGATTTAATTAAATATAACTCACTTTTATAAGTAAGTTTTGATTATTGATAATATAAATTATTTCTTATATATCTCTTTTGCTAATTGACGAGTAAAACTATATTGTTTGCTTAAATCTCCACCTAATGGCATAAAGAATTCCGATACATAGCATTCTGCATTAGGAACAACTAAAGTTGCACTAGTTACTAGTGATGTTTTATATTTTTCGTTTATATAAAATTTCCCTAATCTATTTTTTGAATCAGATGATTCTCCACATATTAAAAATTCATAATTGGCAATATCACTTTGATTGGTTTCTAATTTTAGTAATCCTTCTTCAGTTTTTAATTTGTATTCAAATTGTTTATGATATAAAAGAGTATCAACAAGCCCTGAATAAACTCCATTTTTCACAATAATGTATTGCTTATTTGCTACCTGTTTTGTTTCAATTATTGTTGTTTCCATATCAATAGTGTTACCAACTAAATATCTTCCTGGTTCTAATACATAGTGATTAGTTCCCAAAGTTTGTTGAACTTGTGCTAATTTATTTTCATCAATTTCTTCAGGTCTTTTGCACTAGCAAGATTAATAAACTTCATTCCTAGTCCCTTAAAATTGGCTGATATATAATCAAGCATTGATTCTAACGAATTAGGTGCTTGAATAATTTTCTTTTGTAAATAAAAACTAATACCATAATCAGTACAACCAAGTTGGTTTAAAAATTGTAGCACTCTTCTACATTCTTCTGCACTTCCACCTAGATGACTAAATTGTTTAAATGGTTCAACTGCTAGATTGGTATTACTAATTTTAATAGCATTGCCATCAATAAAATCAATATTTATTCTTGAAGTATTAACTAGTTTAAGTATTTTGTCTTTTATCTCACAAGGAAATTCAATTGTTTTAGGGCTTATTTTCATGTTACTTATCTCCAGACAAAGAAAAAAGCCCTCAACATCAAATTAAGAACTTATCGTTACTTGCAGGTGCAAGTTATTATCCTTTTGGTAGCGAGAGAGGGGATTGAACCCCCGACCTATCGGGTATGAACCGATCGCTCTAGCCAGCTGAGCTACCTCGCCATTTCGGTAACATGATAATTATAGCAAATGATTAAAATTATTGCAATATGTTTTTTTAACTAAATATGTTATACTAAATTAAGGTGATGATGTATGAGTAAAAAAAGTATTTTTAAATTGGGATTTTTAGTTATGTTTATAGTGTGTGCTTTTGCTGGAATACATTGGTATACTAATCCTAGCAGATGTTCTAGTAATTATAAAGGAAATTCTAGAAATGATTTTAATGATGAGACTGCTTATGATATGTGTACTAATTATTATGATATGCAAATATTTAAAAATAATACTGAAGCATTAAAAATGGCAAAAAAAGATTATAAAGATGTAGTTGATTTAATTAGTAGAAATTATAATATTAGTAGTATTAATAATGAAAATTATGAGATATATTTGTCATATGCTTTAAATTTAGAATTGAATGAAGTTAGTGGTGTTGAAGATTTTTTACATTTTTTAAATATATACGATAATGGGTTAAAACGTGCGAAGCCTTATGTTGAGTGTATGTTTATTAAAACTTTTTATGTAATAGATGCAATGGAACAATATGAAAATGATAAAGATTATAATTATGTTATATTTAAAAATCCAGATACAAATGAACCAATGATGATAAAGATTTCAAACAACTTAAAAGAGCAATTTGAAACTGATAAGTATTATGAAATAACATATACAAATGATAGAAATTATAAATGGAGCTATGCAGATTATACAAGATTATTTGAACAGTTATCAATAAAGAATGTAAAAGAAACAAAAAAAATAGAAAGTGAACAATTACAACAACATGGTTGTAGGTAGTAATTTAATTACTATCTTTTATTTGGAGGTGGGAAGATGGAGAAATAATTGGGCATAGTGAACATTATGCCATAAAGAGACTTAATATATGGAGGCTTAATGTTAGAGATTAAAGATTTAACTATAGAAATAGAAACAAAAAAAGTTATTGAAAAACTGAGTTTTATAGCAAATATGGGTGATAAGATAGCTATTATTGGAGAAGAGGGTAATGGTAAATCAACTTTGCTAAAAGCAATATATGATGAGACTTTATTAAATTATGCTAAAGTAAGTGGTTCTATAAATAAGAAGGATAATAGTGTTGGATATTTGGAACAAATCATTGATGAAAAATATTTGAATATGGAAGTATTTGATTATTTGTTTGAAAGTGAAAATGCCTACTATGAAAAAATAGACAGTTTTTATAATTTGTTAAATGAGTTACACATTGATAATTACATATTAAATAAACATATTAGAATATTGTCTGGTGGAGAGAAGGTAAAGATACAATTACTTAAAATACTTCTTAGGGAACCTGATATACTTCTTTTGGATGAACCTACTAATGATTTGGATATTGAAACTCTTGTGTGGTTAGAAGAATTTATTAATTCTTATGGTGGTCCAATAATATTTGTATCACATGATGAATATTTGCTAAGTAAAACTGCTAATGTAATTTTGCACTTAGAATTAATTAGAAAGAAAAGTGTAGCTAGAAATACAGTTGTTAGATGTAATTATGATACTTATGTTGAGAAGCGACTTAGGTCATTAACTAAACAGGAACAAGTTTCTAGAAAAGAAAATGCTGTATATAAGAAACAAAAGCAAAAATTAGCTCAAGTAATGGATAAAGTACATCATCAATTAAATACGATATCTAGAGGTAATCCTCATGGAGCGAAAATGCTTAAGAGAAAGATGAAAACTCTTAAAGTTCAAGAGAAAAGGTTAGATGAAAAGGAACTTACTGAATTGCCTGATATTGAAGAAGTAATTAATATATTTTTTGAAGATGTTAATATTCCTAGGAAAAAGGTAATATTAGATATTATGATACCTGTTTTAAAGGTAGAAGATAAGGTTCTTTCAAATAACATTTCATTGAAAGTTATTGGTAATGAACATATTGCTATTATTGGTAATAATGGCTGTGGTAAGACTACTTTAGTAAAAGAGATAGTTAATATATTAAAAGAAAGAGTTGATTTAGTATTTGGTTATATGTCTCAGAATTATGAAGATATATTAGATTTTAATATTACTCCTATTGAGTTTTTGTCTAAGACTTATGATAAGGATGAGTTATCTTTAATTAGAAGTTATATGGGGAATGTTAATTTTACTAAAGAAGAGATGACTTGTAGTATTAAGGAATTAAGTGGTGGTAGTAAGGCAAAACTTATTTTACTTAAATTGATACTTGATAAATGCAATGTTTTAATATTAGATGAACCTACTAGAAATGTTAGTCCAATATCTAATCCGATAGTAAGGAATATACTTAGTGATTTTAAGGGAACAATTATAAGTATTTCACATGATAGAAAATATATAGAAGAAGTATGTGATAAGATATATAAACTCGATAATAATGGTTTGTTTGAACTATAGTTTTGAGAAAGTTGAAATATACTTTCTTTTATATTATAATAATTTGCTAATTGGGGTGAAACTATGAGTAATATTAGTAGAGAACATATAGAAAGTGGGATATTATTTGATTTGCGTTCAGTTAGAATTACTGGCTTTGATAAGAAAATTCATTTTATTAATAGTGCTAATGTTGGATGTCATGCTTTTGCATCAGCTGAAAGACCAATATTATTTACTCCTTGGCTTTGTACTTGTACAGCTCTTTATGTATATAGTGCTATTTAAGTCACATGCAGACAAATTTAGTTAATACGCCTAATTATTTTAAAGATGGTAAATCCATATCTGCTTATGAGGTTGACATGGTGGCAACTCAAGTATTAGCGAATAGTGATTTGCACTTAGAAGAGTTTAATATTGGTCTTGTGTATGGTATAAATAAGGATGATAATGATATAGAAAAACTACAATTTATAAAGCAGGACTTTGATAGGTTGGGAGATATTTTTGTTAGTAGTGGTATAAAGGTTATTAAAAATCAAGAAGACATGGGACTTGGGGTTATTATTGCTTCTAGTGAGCCTCGTTTAGTAGTTAGTCCCGTTAAGTGTGATGATGATTATTATGCAAGAAGGTTTTGATGAAAGTAATTAGAAAATAATCTTTAATTTTCTTTTTTTTTCTGATATACTCTAAATAGTAAAGTTGAGGTATTAATATGAAATTGTCTTTGGTTGTTCCTTGTTATAATGAGGAAGAAAATGTAGGCTTATTTTATGATGAAGCTTATAAAGTTTTTGAAAAACATAATTATAAATTAGAAATAGTTTTTGTAAATGATGGTAGTAGGGATAATTCTAGGAGTGAATTAGAAAGAATTATTGATAGGGCTCAGGTAGATATTAAAGTTGTAGATTTTTCTAGAAATTTTGGTAAGGAAGCTGCGATGTATGCAGGGCTTAAGAATGCTACTGGTGACTATGTTGCTATAATTGATGCTGATTTGCAGCAGGACCCTAAATATGTTGTAGAGATGTGCGAATTTTTAGATAAGAATGCAAGTTTTGATTGTGTTGCAATGTGTCAGGAAGAGCGGAAAGAGGGGGCTGTTTTAAGTTTTCTTAAAGGTTCTTTTTATAAGTTGATAAACGCTATATCACAAGTTAGATTTGTTAGTGGTGCAAGTGACTTTAGAGTATTTAGAAGGCATATGGTTGATTCGATATTAGAGGTAACTGAATATTATCGTTTTTCTAAGGGAATATTTTCTTGGGTGGGATATAATACTCATTATATGATTTATGAAGTTAGAGAACGTGCTCATGGTACTACAAATTGGTCTTTTTGGAAGTTATTTAAATATGCAGTAGAGGGAATAGTTGCTTTTACAACAACACCTTTAAGAATAGCGACAATAACTGGTATAGTATCTGCTTTAATGTCTATTTTCTATTTGTTGTTTGTTATTATTCAAAAATTATTTTTTGGAATTATTATACCTGGATATGCAACTATAGTTGTTTTGATATTATTATTAGGTGGTCTTCAGTTATTTGCTTTAGGCATAATTGGTGAATATTTAGCTAGAACTTATATGGAAGTTAAAAAAAGACCTATTTATATAGCAAGGGACATATTAAGTAATAAAAAAGGTAAGGTTAAGTAAATGAATGATTTGTATAAAAAGGGTCTTAAATTATATAAAAAACATAAGGAAATTGTTCATTATCTAATAGTTGGATGCCTTACTACACTAGTTAGTATTGTTAGCTATAATTTATTTAGAATATGGATTGAAGATAATGAAGTCTATAAAATATTAGGTTTTTCTTTTAAGGGATATCTTATATGTACGGTTTTATCTTGGATAATTGCTGTAACATTTGCTTATTTTACTAATAGAAAGTATGTATTTGAAAGTAAAGAAGAGAATGTAGTTAAAGAGATGTCACAGTTTTTTGCAGCAAGAATATTATCACTAGGAGCTGAAATTGTGGTGATGATGTTGTTAGTAGACGTATTCTTATTTAACGATAGAATATCTAAGGTAATAGTTCAATTTATAGTATTTGTTTTAAACTATGTTTTTAGTAAATTATTTGTCTTTAAAAATAAGAAAAACTAGAATTATTATTTTTATTGATGATTGATATGTAAACTTGTTCTAAAAATTGCTAATCTTAATTGAAAAAATTTAAAAAAATGGTATGCTTGTGTTATAGAGAGTTAGTGTAAAAAGTTTTATGGAAACTTATGAAAAATAAAGAAATATTAGGTTGAAATAAAACTAATAAGAAGAACGTTATCAAAATGATTTAAACCTAGTAAATACAAGAGTTTAAACAGTTATGAAACTTAGAATTGACAAGATATATAAAGTGATAAATCGATAGCAAAGCGAACTACTGTTGGAAGGGAGAAGCTAAACAATGATTTAACACTGTAATATAAAGGAAAAGTAGTGAAAAAACACTAAATTTTTTTACCTACCTATAGAGAATGGGAGAAAAATATATGAATGATGATAGTAATTTGAATAATCAAGGTGTTAAAGATGAAAAACCTAAAAAGAAAGTAAACATTTTAATAATAGTTTTATTAGTAGTTGTTATTGGCTTAGCTGGATTTGTTGCATATGATAAAGTGTTATCTACAGCAAGTGATAGTGATGATAATAATTCAAATGAAACTAATAACAATGATAAAAAAGATAATGACAATAATAATGATGAAGAAGGTACAAATAATGATAATACTCCAGTAGCTAAAATTGATGAATCTAAACCATGGGTTTATGATGCTACTTATGAGTATGATGTTAATCCTAAGTCATATACTACCTCTTATGGTGAAACATATTCTTTAGATGATATAAACATTCCATACATAAATCTTAATTCGACTGCTGCTACAAAAGCAAATGCTGAAATTAATGATTTGTTTATAGAACTTGCAGATTTTTTTAAAAATCAGTTGGAAACATACAAAGAGTGGTGGTATGTTGCTGATTATAAGACTTATTCAGATAATGATGTTTTATCAATAGTTGTAACAACAATAGTGGGTGGAACTGATGTTCCGTGGGAAAGATACTATACTTATAATTTTGATTTAAAAACAGGTAAATTATTAACATATAAAGAGATTTATCAGTATGCAGGTTTTGATTCTAGCAACTTAAGCGAAAAAGTTGAAAAAGCAATAACTGATGTAATGACTGATGAAATGAAAAGTTTTATATATCCTGATAATTATCCTAATGGAACTAATTTTACTAAATATAACAATGATAGTATTAATAATTATAAAAAATCGGTTACTGATGACTCTATTAAATGTTTTTTAGATAAAGATAAAAAACTGAACATAATCGTTACTTTAAGAATTCCAGCTGGAAGAGGAAATTTTGATACTGCTTTTGTTATAGAATAGTGGAGTATAAGCAATGAAAATAATAAAAGACAATTTATTTGAAAATTGTCTTTTTAAAATCCTAATAAAATTACCAGAAAGTTGTAATAAATTTAAATGATTTAAGTTAAAAAATTGCTGTGTTCGATATACATAGCAATTTACTTGTAGTTATAATTATATGCAGAGATATAAGTAATTGTTAGTTGTCCTCTTTTCGTAAGAAAGGGGGTGATGTCGATGTGGAAAAGGATTTATGGAAGTAATAGTTTTAATGCTAATACTGATATACTTACTAAAAGTTCAGGATAAATAAGAAAAACACCTAACATTAAGAGCAACTTTGTTCAAAATGTTATGGTGTTCTTCTAACCCAAATTATTAGAGACAACACCTAACTTCGGAGTTATTTGTATCTCTTTTTTATTGTATGAAGTTTTCTTCATCTGTATACATTGTAAAATATAATAACTATTTTAGCAACTTTTATTTAATTTTATCAAACTTTTGCTCTATAAACCTAATTTGTATTTTTATAATTTTTTTACCAAATATTACTAATGTAAATATATGTATATAAAATTAACTTGTAAGTAATTAATTCTTTAATGTCTTTTTTCTTTTTGTAATGGATATTAATAATATAAAAAAATGAATTACTACTATTGTTAGAGATGCATAAAATAAATAATTTATATTTGTGAGTCTATAACAATTACTTAAGATGATGATTCCTAAACTTATTATTGGTAAGATAATTTTACTATCTTTTTTTATTTTGAATGTAGAAATAAAACACTCTTTAAGATAATGAATAGAAATTGATAGTATTATAAAATTATTTATTAAAATATTGGTTAAAGAGTTGTCTTCGATTTTTTCGATAAAGTTTAATAGAGAAACTTTCTTAAGGATATCTATCTCTGGATATGTTAATATGCTAAAGTAAGTTATTCCTAGTATAGAGAGAATTAATAATATTTTAAATATTATGTAAACTGTTATTACTGTATAGATAATTTTTTGATATTTTTGGTATTTATCTATGTTGGCAATTTTATTTGGTGTTATAGTGAGTAGTAGAAATATTGGTGCTAAAGTTATGAAAGCATAGTTTAATGATTTTAGTATAATGTTTAAATCAGGATTTATAACTAATGGTCTGATATTTTCGGTATTAATATAAGGAATTAAAGTTATTCCTATTACTATATTAAATATTAGAGCAATAAAGATAAAGATGCCAGAGGCAGTGATGATGGTTTTAATGCCTTTTGAAGAGAGATATGAAGTAGCAATAATAAATAGAATACTAATAGGTAATATATCTATATCATTTAATAAAGTATTATTAATAAATAGGCTTATATTATGTAGTACATAAATACTTATAATTGTTACAGCTATTAATAAAAGAACTTTTAGTAGGGAACTAAGTGATTTTGGAAAAGTAACATTTAATAGCTCAAATATGTTTTTATCTTTATTATTAATTATTAAGTATAAGAATATTTTTAGGAATATGTATCCGATAAAGCTTCCTAAAATAATGGTTAATATTATATTAGTTGCATTTGTTTCTAATAGATAGGTACATAATCCTGTTGTAAAAAAAGCATTTAATAAAAATATTGATAAGATAGCTAGTTGAATAGGACTTATTTTATTTTTTAGCAAAAGGATTTCCTCCTTTGATATTAGTGTTTTTATTTATCTGGACTTCTACATTTATGTTGAACTTGATGTCATAATTTTTGTGACTTTTAGAATATATATAATCATATTTATATATTTTGTTATAGAAATAATTTAGATTATTATTAGATAAGAAGTCATTTATAATTTGTTTGATGTAATTTTTATAATTATTTATATCTTTGTTGTTTTGTTTTTCATCCAGTAATGTTAATTCACTGATAATATTGATATCAATATTATTTTTATTTATTGACATGGTAGTATTTGAACTATTTATTTGATAACTGGTATCATCAACTGTTATTAATGTTTGAAATATATCATTTCTAATAAAGTTTAGTGCTAGAGATTCTTTAGAAGTTAATTTTTTATTATCTTCATATATAGTTTTATAGCCGATTAATTCTAATTTTTTGTTATTCTTTAATAGTGGTATATAACTAATGTTTAATTCTAATATATTTTTAATTACTTCATCTAGTGTTATTGGCTTAATAATAGATGATTCTTCATTGCTTACTTTTAATAGATTATTTATTTCATCAGTGTTAATTTTAAAAATATCTTTATTATAGTTTTCTAGTATTATGACATTAAAGGAGTTTCTAGAATCTGGTCGGTTTAAAAATAGATTGAATACATCATCATAGTTCTCTTTTTTCATGTTGTTACTTAATACTAGAAGGTCAGTGTGAGCGAGATAAGCTTTTTTAGTTGAAACACTATATATATTATTGAAACAGTTTTCAATGTTGGAAGATTCGGTTTTATAGATAGTTCTCTTATCTTTATTTTCTTCAGTTGGTGTTAGCATACTAAAAGTTAGTAGATATTTGTCATTTGAATAGTCAATACCTATAGCAGTTATTATTCCTATATCATTTAGTTCTTTATAGCTTACACATCCTGTAAGTGTTAATAGGATAGTGATAAGTAAAAGTAATTTTTTTTTCATATTAGCTTCCTTTAATTATATTTTTTGCTTTAATGGGGTTTTCTTTGTTTCTCTATTGGCGGTTTTTATAATGGAATCTTTAAGTTCTTCTTTCTTGATAGGAGATAGTGGCAAAAGATATGGGTATCCAAAAGTGTTGATACTAGCTAAGTTTGTTATTAAAAGGGTAAGTCCTATGAATAGTCCATAAATACCAAAAAATATACAGATTATTAATATTAGAAAACGATAATAGCGTATAGCATTTATGATAGCTGGGGAAGTAAAAACAAATGCTCCTATGGCACTTATTGCTATGACTATAATCATGATTGGTGATATTATTCCAGCAGATACAGCAGCAGAACCTAGTATTAGTCCCCCTAATATTGATACTGATGTACCTGTTTTAGTGGGAATTCTAATATCACTTTCTTTTAATATTTCAAAACAAATAATCATTGCTAAAGCTTCAAAAAAAGCTGGAAATGGAACAGTTTGACGTTGCGTGGTGAAGTTTATTAAAAGGGTTAGGGGGATTGATGAGAAGTTATTAGTAGTGACACTTATGTAGTATGCTGGAAGAAATATTGATATAAAAAAAGATAGTAATCTTAATATTCTAATAAAAGTAGTGTTGGCTGGTTTTTGATAATAATCGTCTGGTGTGTGAAGAAAATCAATAAAGAAAGTAGGAACTATCATGGCATAGGGAGTGTTATCTATTAAGATGCATATTTTGCCAATTAACAATGCTTGAGAAGTTGTATCTGGTCTTTCAGTTATATTTATAACTGGGAACATACTTCTTTTTGCTACTAATTTTTCTTCTAAATGACCACTATCTAAAATAGAATCAGTATTGATAGAATTTAAACGTGTTTTTAATTCCTCTACTAATTCTTTACTAGCTATACTAGATATATAACAAATACTTATTTTAGTGTTGCTTTTTTTACCAAGTGTAAGATTTTCTACATATAAATCACTAGTTCTTATTCTCTTTCTAATTAAACCTATGTTTTTGATAATATTTTCAGTGAATCCTTCCTTTGGTCCTACAACAGAGAATTCATTTTCAACAGCAGTAATTCCACGGTCTAGGATGCTTTTACATTCTATGGCTAAGTATTTATTAATATCGATAATGATAATAGCAAAACCATTAAAAATATTTTTAAGTATATCTTCTTCGGTTGTGATTTTAATAACATTGCTAGCAGGTAATAGGTTATAAATAAGATTATATAAGTCTTCATTGTTATAATTATTGATATTTGAGATTTTCTTTAATATTATTTCAGTTATATCATTACTGCTTGATAGTGTTTCATTAAATATAATATTTATCTTTTTATTTTGTACTAACATATCTCTTATTATTAAGTCACTGCTGTTACCAGTTTTTTGTTTAATGTTATTAATTAAATTTTCTAGTTCCATATTATCATCCTCTCTTTTATTATTACTTTATTCTGCGTCAATTATGCGTTATAATAGAATAAAGATGGTTATTACTAGGAGGTTTTATGAAAAAAGAAATTGCTATAGTAACTGGTGGAAGCTCGGGGCTTGGTTTAAGTATTGCTAAGTTACTTCTTAAAAACAATATTAAGGTTTGTTTGGTAGCAAGGAATGAAGATAAGCTTGATAAGGTATATAACTCTTTATTAAAGGATTTTGATAATTCATTAGTGTTTAAGTTTTGTGCTGATGTTGCGAATGAAGATAGTGTTAATGGTCTATATAAAATGTTAAAAGATAATGACTTTGATATAAGATATTTATTTAATGTAGCAGGAACAGGTAAAAGACTTAAATGTGATGAAGCAAGTGTAGTAGTTATTAATGAAGTGTTTAGTGGTTCTCTGGTTGGTTTAATAAATATGTGTACAAAGGGAATTAAATATATTAAAGATAGTGATAATAAAGCAACTATAATTAATGTTATGTCTAGTGCTGCTTTAAAAGGGAATGCCATGGAGAGTTTATATTGTGCAGCTAAATGGGGAGCTAGAGGGTATACTGAGAGTTTAAGAGTAGAACTAAAGGGCAGTAATATTCAGATAATTGGAGTTTATCCTGGTGGTATGAAAACTAATTTTTGGAACAAGAATGTGGGAGAGATTCCTGATACATCTGGTTTTATGGATTCTGATGAAGTTGCTGATCAAATTGTATATAGTGTAATTGATAAAAATACTATATTAGTGACTGATATAATGATTAGTAGGATATAGATATGAATAACAGATAATACTATATTGGTTAATGGAATTAGAGAAAATAATATTAATTATAGAAGGATGTTTCTATTAGTGTTAATGAAGATTTAGTTATTAGAATGTTAGTGAGGTGTTTATGAATAATAGTAATTTGTTAGATATAATGGATAAGATAAAGAGTTCAAAAGATGTGCTTATAATAACTCATCGTAGTCCAGATGGAGATGCTATTGGGAGTGCAAATGCTTTATCATTAATTATTAAAAAATTAAATATACCAGTTACTATTCTTGTTACTGATATTCCAGATTTTATATCATTACTTCCCGAAGTTGATAATATAGTAACTAGCATTGATAAGAATTACGACTTAGTAGTTATGGTAGATGTTTCTTCAAAACAACAATTAGGTGCTTTTGAATATTTGTATGATATGGAAAATAAGATAATTATTGACCATCATAATGTTATGCTGGATGATTCGATTATGCATTATGTTGACTCTAATGCAGCTTCTGCTACAATGATTATATATAAACTTATTAATGAATGTAATATAGAAATGAATTATGATATAGCTGTTTCATTATACTTGGGACTTATTACTGATACAGGTGGTTATGCTCACAATAATACGACTAGTGAGGTGTTTCTTGTTGCTTCCAAATTACTTGATTTTGGAATAAATCATAATGAGTTTTATAATAAGCTTATAAAAAGGGAATATACACTTGATTACTTATATTTAAAGAAGAAAGTAATTGAGAACTTGTGTGTTATAGATGATAAAATAGCATTTAGTTTCCTTGATTATGATACTATTAATAAATATAAATATGATACACCAAAAGACCTTGTACATGTTGGAAGAGGTTTAAAGGGTATAGAAGTAAGTGTTTTAATAATAGAAGAAGAACCTAATAGTTATCGTGTTAGTTTGAGATCAAATAAATATCTTGATGTGTCACTTGTAGCTGGCATGTTTGGTGGTGGTGGTCATAAGAATGCTTCAGGTATTCGTTTTAAAGATAATTTTGAAGGAACAAAAAAAGCAATAATAGAAGCTATTAAGGCATTAAATTAGGGAGGTTTATATGAATGAGATGATTATTATTGAGGTAGGTTCAACAAATACTAAGAGCTATTTTTATAATGGAGTAGTTAGTGAAGTAGGGTTAATTACTATAGAGTTTAAAAATAATTATAAAATAAATGGTAAATTGTTAGAAAATGATATTAAGTCATTAGTGGATTATGTTAATAGTTTTAAGTCTTATAATGCTGATATTCATGTTTATGGAACAAGTATATTTAGGGATTTGAATGATGAAGAGTTTTTGGCTTTTGTTAAGTTGTTTGCTAGTGAAACTAATGTTAATTTTAATGTTGTAACTGCTGATATGGAAAATGAGTTTACTGTTTATGGTGTTATTGGAGATAATGACTATAATGGTAGGTTTGCTGTTATGATTGGTGGCGGAGGTTCTACTGAGCTTGCTATAGTAGAGAATAAGATAATTATAGAGAAACATAACTTTTCTTTTGGTGCTATGGACGTAATGAATAGGTTTCCTGATATTAATGAAGATAGTGCTTCAACATATTTTTCAGAAATGGTTGATGATACTGTTAATAGATGTGCTGCTCCAGAAAATAAAGCAGCAACTTTAGTTTTAGCTGGAGGGGATTATTTGAGGTTTTACTTAACACTTGGGTATCCACTTGAAAAGAATATTTTGTATGAAGATGTTAATCAACCTTATATGATGGATATTAAAACAATGGAAGAATGTGATAGGGATTTCTTTTATAATAGGTCACTTACTGATATTCAAAATAAGGATGTAGAATATAAGAAATGGTGGTCTGGAGGGACTAGAGGAATGCGAATTTGTGTTCATGCTATTAGTACTATTCTTGAAACTGAATATATAATTCCTTCTAAGATATCGATGGTATATGGAATAATTGAAAAGCTAAAAAGTAAATCTTAATATAAATTGGTGGTGGTAATATGGCAATGTGGAACCCTTGGAGAGGATGTCATAAATGTAGTGATGGCTGTAAGTTTTGTTATATTCATAAAGGTGATGCTAGGCGTGGGATTGATACAAATAATATAACTAAAACTAATAGCTTTGACGTTCCAATACAAAAAAATAAAAATGGTGAATATAAGATTAAATCTGGTTCTACAGTTTATATGTGTTTTTCTACTGACTTTTTAGTTGAAGATGCTGATTCTTGGCGAGATGAGTGCTGGGATATGATAAGAACTCGTAATGATTTAAACTTCTTATTTTTGACTAAACGAATTGATAGGTTTAGTGACACGGTTCCAGATGACTGGGGTGATGGTTATGATAACATTATTGTTGGCTGTACTACCGAGAACCAAAAGAATGCTGATATTAAGTTAAGTATATTTTCTAAGTTACCAATTAAACATAAGATGATAATTTGTCAACCATTACTAGAACAGATTGACATTACAAAATATCTAGATTCTATAGAATTAGTTGTTGTAGGTGGAGAATCTGATAAAGATGCTAGAGTTCTTGATTATGATTGGGTACTTGATATAAGAAGACAATGTCAACATAAAAATGTTAGTTTTGAGTTTAGACAGTGTGGAACTAATTTTATAAAAGATGGTAGGGAATATAAGTTAAAAACAAATGAATTATGTAAGCAGGCAAGACTTGCTAATATAAATGTAAAAAGAATAGAAGGGTAGTGAAGATATGGAGAAGATAAAAAAGAATAAATATTTAATAGGTCTGTTTGTATTATTATATATATTAATAGTAGTTTTGTGTTTTATAACTAACAATTTTGATTTAAAGGTTTTAAGAGGTGATATTCTTATAAATCTGTTTGTTCTCCTTCTTATTATAGTATTATTTATTATGCTTAAAAAACCTGGTATGCGTATTTTACTAGGTACTGTGTTTTTGATATTGATTTTTATTAATTCAGGAGTTGTAAAAGATATTTATTTTGATTCAAAAGATATTGATATTAAAGAAATATCTTCTGTAAAGAAGTTATCTAATATTATAGACCTTAGTGCTTCAAATGTTGAGGATTTGGATGGTAGCTGGAAGATATATCGTAATGGTTTTGAGCTTGTTGATGGTAAAAAATACTATGTTAAAATATATGAAAATGCTAAATGGGTTGCTATTATTAGTGAATTTAATCCTGATATGGTAGGAGTAATTAAATAGTTATTATAATATATGGTTTAAAGTTGTCATAAAATAGTACTAGAAGATTTTAGTAGTAAGGATGTGCTATGATATTGAATAGAATGAAGATAAATGATAGATATGATAGGCGTAATCGTAGAAGTAGTGCTATTGTCTACATTACACTTAGAATATCAATTATTATATGTATGGTTAGTCAGTTATTAAGTGGTGACTTAAATAATGCATTTTTGTGTGCTATGACACTAGCCTTGTTTACCCTGCCAGAAATATTAAAAAGACATTTAAAGATGGAGCTTCCTAATTTGTTAGAAAGCATAATATTTATTTTTATATATGCTTCTAAGATATTAGGTGAAATATATAATTTTTATGGTAATATACCACATTGGGATACGATGCTTCACACTATAAATGGATTCTTATGTGCAGGTATTGGTTTTGGTTTAGTTGATTTACTTAATAGAAATAGTAAAAAGACGAATATGTCTCCTATATTTGTTGCTTTTGTTGCTTGTTGTTTTAGCGTTACTATTGGAACTTGCTGGGAGATATATGAATATGGTTCTGATAAACTTATAAGAAGTGATATGCAGAAAGATTCTTATTTGACTGATTTATCTACTGTAAAATTAAATCCTGAAGGACTTAATAAATCTGTTTTAATTAATGAGATAGACCATACTATTATATATGATAAAAATGGCATGGAACTTGCAGTTATAGATAATGGGTACCTTGATATTGGTATAAATGATACGATGAAAGATTTGATAGTTAATTTGATAGGTGCAGTTATATTTTCTGTTTTAGGGTATTTTTATGTTTTAAATAGGGATAAGTATAAGTTTACTGAGAACTTTATTCCAGTTGCAACTCGTAAGGGCAGGTGAGCATATGAAGATAATTGCTTATAGTGATGAATATGCTCAAAAGATTATAAAACATATTAGAGACATAGCTATTAATGAATTTAAATACAATGATTGGGAAGAATATTTTAATAAGATGAGTTTTGATGAATATAAACTTGGTAGTAATAAGTTTTTAATGGCATTAAATGATTTTGATGAGGTTATAGGAACCATTGGTGCTTTAAAAAGAACTGATGAGGAAGTCTACTTAAATAGTTTATATGTAAATAAAGAATATAGAAATCAAGGGCTTGCTAAGAAGCTGTATGATGAAGTTTTAACTTTTATAAGAGAAGATGATTATAAACTTGTTACTCTAAGAACTTTTTTTAGATTTGAGTTGGCAATAAGATTTTATGAAAAACTAGGATTTGAAAGATATGATGAGGATGAAGAGTCTTATTTTTATAAAAAATATTTATAATTGATAATGGAGTTTTATGAATAAGATAGAATTAAGAAAAAAATATAGATATATTAGAAGTAAAATAAAAAATAAGGATAAGTTATCTCATGCTGTTACCAAGAAAGTAATCAATAAAGAAATATATGTAAAATCTAATGTAATAGCTATATATGTTAGTATGAGTGATGAAGTAGATACTACTGATATTATTATGCATGCACTAAAAAGTGGTAAAATAGTTTGTGTTCCAATCATTAAAGATACAATTATGAATTTTTATAAAATAGATTCTTTTGAAGAGTTGGTTAATAAAAATAATTTTGGTGTAAAAGAACCAGTTAAAAACATTAATAAACTAATTAACCCTTCCTCTATTGATTTAATGATATTACCTGGAATTTGTTTTGATTTAGAAAATAATAGATTAGGATTTGGTAAAGGATATTATGATAAGTATTTAAATAATGAAGATGTTACTTGTTATAAATTAGGTATTTGTTATAATGAACAGCTAATAATTGATGATTTGATAGGCTTTGATGTGTTTGATATTAAGATGGATATGGTTATATGTAATTAATTGAAATTAAAAAGTTGTTTTTTTGAAAAAAAAAAGATATAATTACTTATAATGTGATTATTAATATTGCTATGAAAGAAGGAGATTTTTATCAATATATTAGATAAGGTTAAGAATAAAATAAAGAGTCCTAAGGCACCATGGTTGAAATATTACACTAAGGAAGAGAAAATTCTTAAAATACCAAACTTGTCAGCGTATGGTTTGTTAGCTGAAAAGGGTAAGGAATATAAGAATGCAATCGCATATAATTATTTTGGTAAGACTGCTACATATACACAGTTTTTAAAGCAGATTGATGAAGCAGCTAGAGCTTATAGATGCCAAGGAATTAGAGTTGGAGATGTTGTTACTGTTTGTATGCCTAATACGCCTGAGGCAGTTATAACTTTTTATGCTTTAAATAAAATTGGAGCAATAGCAAATATGATTCATCCACTTTCTGGTGAGAAGGAAATAAAAGAATACTTAAATTCTACTGGCAGTGTTATGTTGGTTATGATTGATATTTGTTATGAGAAAATTAAAAATATTATTAGTGAGACAAAGGTATATAAAACAGTTGTGGTTTCTGCTAAAGATTCTATGCCTGCACTTATGAGTATAGGATATTCACTTACAAAAGGTTTTAAAGTGGAAAAACCTAAAAGTAGTCAAGAATATGTATATTGGAAAGACTTTATTAAAAAATATGGTAAATATAATGGTAAATATGAAGTTAAGACTGATAAAGATACACCAGCGGTAATACTTCATAGTGGTGGAACCACTGGTACTCCTAAGGGAATTGTAGCATCAAATCAAGCATTTAACGCTATGGCACTACAAGCTAGAGCACCTTTAAGGGGCTTTGGTCTAGGGGATAGTGTTCTTGCTGTTATGCCAGTTTTTCATGGATTTGGGTTATGTGTTTCTATTCATATACCTTTAATACTTGGTGCTCATGTTATTCTAATGCCACAGTTTAATTATAAGAAGTTTGACAATGTAATTACAAAATATAAACCTACTTTAATAATAGGTGTACCTGTTATGTTTGAGTCTCTTGCAGAACAAAATCCTAATATTGATATGAGTTTTGTTAAATTTATGGTATCTGGTGGGGATTCGTTATCACTTTCTTCAATAAAAAAAGTTGATGATTTTTTAGCTAGTCATGGTTGTAAAGTAAAGATTGTTCAAGGGTATGGTATGACTGAAAGTCTTGCTGGAACTGCTTTTGGACTTGCAGAATGTAATAAACCTGGGAGTATTGGTATTCCATTACCAGGTAACTATTATAAGTTTGTTAAACCTGGAACTCATGAAGAAGTTCCAACTGGTGTGGATGGAGAGATATGTGTTACTGGTCCAACTTTAATGCTTGGATACCTTAATAATGAAAAAGAAACTAATGAAATGCTTCAAAAACATGATGATGGTCATATATGGTTACATACTGGAGATATGGGTTGTATTGATGAAGATGGAGTTGTCTTTTATAAATTAAGGATTAAAAGAATGCTAGTTTCTTCTGGATATAATGTTTATCCTAAGTATATTGAAGATGTTATTGAAGAACATGAGGCAGTTCTTAAATGTACTGTTATTGGTATTCCTCATCCACATAAAGGGGAGGTAGCTAAGGCATTTATAGTTCTTAAAAATGATTTTAAAGAATCATATGTACTTAAGAAGAGCATAAAAGAACATTGTGAGAAGCATCTTGCTAAATATTCAATACCATATGAATATGAGTTTAGAGAATCGTTGCCTAAGACTTTAATAGGAAAAGTTGATTTTAAAAAATTACAAGAAGAAGCAAATTCTAAAAAAGAGGATAAGGACTTAGAAGTATGAAAAAGAAAGTAAATGAAAAAGCATCACTTTATAAATTTTTAAAACCATTAATTATAACTTTTTATAAGCTTTATACAAATCCTAGAATAATTGGTAAAGAGTTAATACCTACAGATGGTCCGATAGTAGTAGTTGGAAATCATAAGCATACTTTTGATCAATTTGCACCAATGGCTTCTACAAAAAGAGTAATTCATTATATGGCAAAGAAGGAATATTTTGATGGTAAGCATAGTCTTTTTAGTGCTGGTTATAATCCTACTTGGGTAGGGCGTAAAGTCACTAAATGGATTGTAAGAAATGCTGGATGTATATCAGTAGATAGAAGTAAAAAAGATGCTGATGCTATGGAACATGCTATAGAGGTTTTAAGCGAGGGGATGGCACTTGGGTTATTTCCAGAAGGAACTAGGAATACGACCGATGCGTTACTACTTCCATTTAAGTTTGGGGCAGTTTCTTTAGCTAAGAAAACTGATGCATACATTGTACCTTTTGGTATTACTGGTGACTATAAGTTTAGAAGTAAAAACTTAACTATTCGTTTTGGAGAACCTTTTAAGGTAGGGGATATGTCATTAGGAGAAGCTAATGATAAGCTTTATAAAGTAGTTGAATCATTAATGTTACAAGGTATGGAAGAAGAAAAGAATAAGACTGTAGAGTAAGCTTCTTTTTTTTAAAAGTTAAAATTGTTTTTTAGATTAAATAGATGTATTATATTAATTCAAGGAAGTGGTGTTAAAATGGCAAAAGAAAATCGTGTTAAAAATGTTATGTCAATGAATAACTTGGAAATAGAAATGTTAGGTATGGAAGCTTATAGTTATGTTATGGGTAGCGCACTTACTGGAATTTCTTGTTTAGCTGCATCTCAAGGGAATGTTGGTGCTTCTGTAGCACTTTTTGTGGGAGCTGGTGCATTAGTTGTGAATGGTATATATTTTAGAAAAAGTAGGATGGATTCTAAGTTGACTAGAAATAATATTATGAATAGTCTTATGGATGATAATGATAAGAATGCAACAACTGAATTGCGTTTAGTAGCTCCTTTTGATTTTGGTGATTTCTCATATGATTTAGATGGAAAAGAAGAAAGTAAGGAAAAAGTAAAAGCTAAAAATGGAATAAGATTTAATTATAAAACAATAAGTGGTCGTGGTTATAGGCAGCATGCTAAGTAAAGATATAGTAGTGACAAGTGATAATAATAAGGAATATGGTGTGATTGAAACTTAATTAATTAACAATATATTTTACTTATAAATATAAACGATAAAAAGAAGTTAAAGTAAATAAAGTTGTTGAAGATGAAGAAGGTTTCTATTAATAAGTTAGATATATAGGAGAATTAGAAATTGTTTATCCATACTTTTATTCTAAGGTGAAGAAGAATATTGAAGGCCTTATTAGCTAGTTTAATAAGAAATTTTGAACTATTATTTAGAATTTGAAAATTGAAATCAGTTTTGTATCTGGTTTTTATTTTATTTGATTGATATTTTGTAGTTTTTGTGGTAGAATACTTCCTACTTAGGAGGGATACTATGGCAGATATTAAAAAAGATGAAACTATCATAGAACTTGACCTTCAGCGTTACACATTTTATGATATGACAGATTTAATATCTTTATGTCAAGCTGGTTATGAATTAGAAATCGTCATTGGTTATCCTAAAAGTACATGGTTTGTTGCTGGAGCTAAAAAGGAAGATATTGGAACATATTATGATATTGAAGGATTGACTAGTGCACTTTCGAAAGTGTCTTTACCAATTGATGCTATTGCTATGTTTAGTACTTGTAAGAGTTTTGCATTAGTTGGATTAGAGTCGTTGAGAGGAATATCACTTAAACAAAGTGTTGTGTCTTTGGATGATAATGGTAAGATATCGAAAAGAGAAATTGATTATATAGATACAGAAAATAAAAAGTTCTTATTAACAGAAGGTACTGAATCAGTTTTGTTAAATAAAGATGGAAGTTGGAATTATAGTAATGTTACTGATAGTTGTGAACATACAGTTGGGCAGAATAATAGTGGTGGTGTTAGCATAACAAGTGCAGTAATAGATGGTGACTTTACTAAAATACCAAGTCAGGCTGATATTTATGATGCAGCTTCTAAAAAAGTTGCAGCTATAAAAGTTAAACAATCTAGTGTGTTTAATTAAAGGGGTGTATTTAAAATGAGTAGTAATAAAGATAGGGAGTATAGTTCATCAGGTATAAATAATGCTGAACAATTGCCAAAATTATATTTTGAAGATGAAAATGTATTAATAATTGCTGGTAAATGGTTATTATGTAAGGAACTAATAGATGATCAGTTTGATGAAGATGCTTGGGTGCATCTCAATGTTGGTTCAGGTATGAATAATCCTGTACTTCTTTCATTTGAAGAGTATAGTAAAATACTTAGTGAAATGAAAAAAGCTTTTGCCCAAATGGGTTTTTCTGGAGATGATATGATAATAATTCGTAATGGTGATATTAGTAAATCATCATTTGACATTAGGTTACAAGAATCAAGTTTTAAAAGTAGTGTTGTTATGAGTAATGGAGAAAATGATTGTTCAATTATTACAATTACTTCACCTGAATCAACAAAAGTTTATTATTCTATGCTAGATGAGAATGGTGTTTCTAGTTTATCACTTAAATATAAGAGTAATAGATTAACTACTGAAAATGGATGCGTTTGTGATTTTGTTTCTTTTGCTAGTATGGCAGATGCAGCATTACTACATGGTAATGGATATAATTTGGTAGTAGATATAAGTTATCCAAAAGCTACTTGGGAATATGATGAATCTCCTGTTAAAAGAACAAGAGAGTATTTTGATAGAACTGCTCTATTAAGTGTTGTTTCAGGATTATCTTTACCAGTTGATGCAGTTTCTTTTTTTGAAACATGTAGTAGATTTGCTATTAAAGGTAGAGATGCACTTGCTGAATTATCTGTTAGGCAGTCAGTAGTTATAACTGGTGAAGATGGAGAAGAACATGAAGTAGAGACTGATTATATAGAAGCTTCTAATAAACGTTTTAAATTGACAGATGGAACTAGTTGTGTAGGGATAATTGGAGATAGTGAATGGTCTTATGTTAGTGCAGCTTCATTATCAAAAAATTCTGAGGCTATTGATAGTAATGCTGATACTTCTGAAGTTCTTAGTAGAGTTGCAATGGTTAAAAAAATACGCCGTGATTTATTTAGACCTAGATAAGGATTTGTATAAAAATATTTATTTTTGTAATAATAAGTGTAGATATAAGGATATCTGCATTTTTTAATCTGTTTTTTTAAAATTAGAATATTTTACCATTAATTTTTTTTTCATTTCTGGTTAGCATAATAATGTAGTTTTGTTAAAAGGAGATGGATGCATGAATTTTAAGAAAAAACTACTCACTCTTCTTTCTTTATTATTCCTTATTATGCCCCAATTCGTATATGCTTATTCTGATAAGTTATTATTAGGTGGACATAACGTTGGTATTGAAGTATCTGCTAAAGAGATAACTGTTGCTGGATTTTATAAAGTTAATGATAACTTTATAGCTAAGGATGCTGGACTTAAACTAGGTGACAAGATAATTGCCATTGATGGAATAGTTATTAATTCTGTTGATGAGATGATTAAAGTTATTAATAATAATGTAAATGAAGGTAAAATAGATATTACTATTAAAAGATTAGAACAGGAAAAAAATGTTACACTCAGACTTGTAAAAGATAGCAATAATATCTATAAAACTGGAATTTATGTTAAGGACCAAATTACTGGTATAGGAACTCTTACTTATATTGACCCAAATACTAAGATATTTGGAGCATTAGGGCATGAGATTATAGACAATGCTACTAGTAAAAGAATAGAAATAAAAGGTGGTAAAATATTTAAATCATCTATAACTGGTACTGTTAAAAGTACTGAAAATACAACTGGAGAGAAAAATGCTATTTTTTATTCTAACAATACTTATGGTCAGATTGTAGAGAATACTACAAGTGGTATATTTGGTGTTTATGAAAAAAATATTAGTGATTTTACACTTGTTGATGTTGGTAGTCCAGATGACATAAAACTTGGTAAGGCACATATAATGACTGTTATTAGTGGAGAAAAGGTAGAAAAATTTGAGATTGAAATACTTCGGGTAAATAAAGAGAATCATATAAAGAACATCTTATTTCAAATTACTGATAGCACTCTTATCGATAAAACTAATGGTGTCATTAAGGGAATGAGTGGAAGTCCTATTGTGCAGGATAATAAAATCATAGGTGCAGTTACACATGCAATAGTTAATGATGATGGTAATAAGGGATATGGTATTTTTATAACTACAATGTTAGAAGAAGGGGAAAATTAAGGGGAAATAAATTCCTCTTTATTTTTTTGCATATTATGATATAATATTTTTCTAATTGAGGGGTTGAAGTGAGTATGTCAAAAAATGATAAGTTAATGATTAATTATAATTTAATGAATAGAGTTAATGAAGTAAATGGGAAGCTTCAATTAAATGAGATTTTAATTGATTCAGCAAAGTTTACAATACCTTTTGGTGTTGGTTTTTGCGTAGCTGATTATGCTTTTAGACCTAATCATGATATTGATTTCTTGACTAATCTTACCATTTCTTTAAGTGTTTTTCTTGGATTTTCTGCAACAAGAGCTTTGGTAAGTTTGAAGCATAAAGAAATTGGTCAGTTTTTGTCATATCTTGAGTTAAGTATATTGGCACAAGAACTATTAGCATTAGATGTTAAAACAACTGCTGAGTTATTAAGTGAATCTGAATTAATGCAAACTAATTATAAACCATCATTTAATAATGGAGGACCTGTAATTAAACAGAATAAATATATTTTAGTTCCTACTTATGATGAGTTAGGGATGGTTAAGGAAACATCACTTCTTCAAGAACATGAACTTTGTAGTAGGGAGTATGTATTATCTATTGGAAGTCCTAAAAAAAGCGAAAAAACTGTGCCAGCTTTTAATATGTAGTGATATTTAGACTATAATAATTTTTTGATACATATTTTTAATTATATGATATAATCTTTATATACAATATAAGAGGTGAAAATATGAAGGTTGCAATTTTAGGGACTGGTGCTTATGGATTAGCATTAGCAATAATGTTTAATGAAAATAAGTGTTCTATTAAAATGTGGACTAAGTTTGAAGAAGAAAAAGAGTTGCTTGTTAAGACAAGAATGAATGAAAAGCTGTTACCAGGTATTGAGATACCTAAAAATATTAAGTTTACAACTAGTATGGGAGAAGCTGTTAGTGATGCTGACCTTATTGTAATTGCAATTCCAGCTGCTTTTGTTGATTCTACAGTGCAAGAACTTAAAGATTTTGTAAATAAGAAACAACATTTTTGTATTGCTACAAAAGGTATTGAACAAAATACTTGTCGCTTCCCAGTTGATATTTTGAAGAAATATATTAAGACTAAGAGAGTAGCAGTTATATCTGGACCTAGTTTTGCTATTGATATAGCAAATAAAGTTCCTGTTGGTTTATCTATTGCTACAGTTAATAAAAGTACTGAAGCTATAATGTATGAGTGCTTACAGAATAAGTTTTTAAAGCTAAGAACTACTGATGATTTACTTGGTGTTTCTATGTGTGGTTCGATTAAGAATGTAATTGCTATAGCATCTGGTATGTTAGAAGGTATGAAGATGCCAGAATCAACACAGGCAATGTTTATTACTGAGTCTTTAAATGATATAAAGAATCTTATTAAAGCATTAGGTGGAAATGACAGAACAATTCACTCTTTTGCTGGGTTTGGTGACTTGATGATGACTTGTACATCTACTAAGAGTCGTAACTTTAAGTTTGGTCATTTAATAGGTAGTGGTGCTAGTAAGAAAGAGATTGAAGAATATTCAAATAATACTACTGTAGAAGGATTATATACTTTAAAGTCAATTTATAAGCTTTTAAATAAAAAGAAAGTTAAGATGCCTATTATAGATATGATATATAGTATAATATTTGGTACAGAAGACCCTAAAGTATTGTTGCATTTTTTAAATACTAAAGAGTAGTTTAAAATTTATAAAATTAATTAATTAAAGAATTCTAAAGAGATTTAGGATTTTTTTTTGAATTCTAAAAAATAAGACAAGTATTGATTGTAAAAGTAGGATAAATTTTATAAAATGAATGTATAAGAAAATGCCGAGGAGGATATATGAAAAAAGTGTTTCAAAAGACTACATTAGCAATCATTATATTAATTACAATATTATTTAATCCAGTTAATAAACAAGAAGAAAAACCTCTAATAGTAGAGGAACAAATTTATGAAACAAACATAATAAGTTCAGGAACAATACCATCAAGTATTACAGAGGATACTTATGTAGAAAAAGGGAATTATACAATATCTGGTTATTTAAATGTAGCAGAAGGTGTAACACTAGAGATTGAAGAAGGAACAACAATTCAATTTGTACAAACATCAAATGGAGCACCAATTACTGTAAATGGAACATTATTATTAAATGGAACAGCATCAGAAGAAATAATAATAGGCAGCAATTTAAGAACATTAACAGTAGGAGAAAGTGGTAGAGTAGAAGCAACATTTGCAACTATTGGAACTTTCTCTAATATAACTTATTCAATGAATGATAGTACAAGTGGAGATGTAAGTA
>JGI994J12354_10000584_pt1 | contig 36223 bp, 40 predicted proteins | sample IntmicLarv3ML3BL_FD_12354 | JGI IMG/M metagenome (IMG submission 12354) | reverse complement strand
GTCCGCCTTGGTTATTTTTCGTAAAGATAATCTTTCGGTTTCTAATATCATGCTATATCCTCCTTGCATACTCCTTTAATAATCTTGTATTTTTTCTATTTTTTGTTAGGTTTTCTTTTTACTAATAATAGTTTTTTTATCTCCTCTAACAATGATATATTTTCTAGCATACCAACTCCTCCTTCTCCATGGTTGTAAACTGGAAGTATAACTAGAGATATAAATAAAAATTTACTGTTCTAGTTTCTTCAAATATGCGATTACTTCCTCAGCTTCAGTAACTGCCCTGTTAATAACATCATCTGTCAGTTCGTCAATCTTTTCAAAATTCGGATCATCTATCAATACTATTTCCAGTTCTGCATATTGTGGCTTTTTAGTACGACTTTCATTCCACTTGCTTGACTTGAGAATATCCCAATATCTATTTTGAATTTCTTTGTTCTGCCCCATAAGCCAAAGTTCAAATCTCATTTCACTATGGTTTAACACTATTCCAAATCGCAACTTTTCACCTCTTAGATACTCATTAGCGAAGGAAAAATAAGAATAGTCCATATATCCTGGTGAAACATATCCACATGAATATTCCTTTGAAAATGACTTTTCAAAACTTGTCTTCACTTGCATTATATATTTCAGCAAAAAGGTGTACGCTTTTTGAACTTTCCCATTTTTTATCTGCTCTTTATAAATCGAAATACAAACATTGATTTTTTCACTCATGTTATTACCTCACTTTATATACTAAATTCTTAATCTATACACTCTCAATTCTTACATCATCATCTCGAATTAGAATAGCTTGATTGTTGCTGATAGGCTTTAGTTCCAAACTGTCTCCATATGTTGCAATAATTTTCTCTACTGCCTTTTTAAACGGTGCATTTGTAGCGTGGGGAACAGGGTAAAAATCAACAAGCCCCAAACTCTCCATACTGTCCAGCTCTGGAGCTTTCTTAATACTATCTAACCCTTTAGCAAATTCGACATTAGGTGCAACCACCATCAATCCTGCCGACTCACCTATATACAGTTTTCCTACTTGTATTTGTTCTGCAATAAGTTTGTCTGCTCCACTCTTTTTCAGTTCTTGAAGTAGAAAAAATGTGTTTCCACCAGTAACATAAATATAATCATTCTTAGTCAATTTATCTGCTATTTCCTCGGCTGTCGCTGTCGATACTTCCAGTTCTTCAACAATCAAACCCATTTTTTCAAGTGCTTTTCTACCCGATTTAACGAAAAAATTTACCTTTTCGACAATACTTGCTGTTGGAATAAAAGTAACTGTCTTGCCTTTTACATCTCCCTCAAACTTTTCAAATATACTTGCCACATCCTTGAACGATGATACTAACATCATTTTCTTCATTTTGACTTTCTCCTATAAATTCTTATTTAATCGTTTGCTCTGTCAATGGCGGTCTCGTTGTTATGAGTTGAATAAACTGCAATTTATCCTCTCACTCTTAACTCAAACAAAACTTCAATCTCATCTCCTAATGCGAGCTTTTCTTTTTTTCGTATCTTTGCTGGTAAAGCAATAAAATCCGTCTTATCACCCATTGGCATTATTGATGTATCCCAACTTGATATTCTTACCTTTGCAGTTATTGCTATATATCCAAACTGATTCATATAATTTTGTAACTTAAGTGGCATAACTAATTCTTCTGGCACTGTAACATAATGCCACCCATTAACACATTTAAAACGTTCGATTTTTGCTGTAAACATATTTTTCATTGTTCGCACCTAACACTTTCATAAGTTTTTATTTATATCTCTAGTTATACTTCCAGAAAAAGTAAAATTAATTGATTAATGTTCTCTTTAATGTTTTTCGCTTTGACAAGGATAATGCCAGTTGTGAACAGTGATGTATACAGCGATAACACCTTATACATTTTTCAGTATCAAATACTGGCAGGTTATTGCTCCCCCTTGCATATGCTCCAACAGGACATTTCTCAATACACATTCCACATTTTATACACTTATTTGTATGTAAATAAATCTTAAACCTTGTATGCTTCCCCACCATTTTATTCGGATAATTCAATATACTATACCATTTTAATTTTGGTATCTTGCTACAAACTTCAGTTATATTTAAAAATTGGTCTAAATCGCTCTTTATTCTGAGTGATAATCCCTTTTCATAACCGTACCATCTCTTTATCTTTGGTGTCAATAAAATTCCATCTATTGCCGGACATTGATAACCACTCGTATATATAGGGACAAGATTTTTTACAATCGCCAATTTACAAAGAATTCTTATCGCATTTCCGGAATACAATCCATAAGTGGTATAGATAAATGTTGGCAATTTCTTTTTGCTCACATTTAATTGTTGAATAAAATCTCGCATCGGCAATGCCGGTTCAGCATGAATGGTTGAAAATCCAATGATTAATTTTGAATATTTATCAAAACTAAACTCCGCCGGCAACTCTTCAATGGAATAAATATCAACACTATTTTTCAATTTTAAATATCTATACATGTCTTGAGCTATGGCTTTTGTATTGCCCACACCACTATAATAAATAATGACTATTTTATTCACTAATATCCTCCATCAAGTTCTAAATCCTTCTACCATTTCCCATTTATTTTATTATAGCAAAGATAATTCTAAAAATAAAGGAGCGAAACATCCAATCGACAATTTCGCTCCTAAATACAAACTTATTTTATTCTCTTCACTTATTTAGCCGCAGGCTGACATAAAATATGCTTTACATGCTGGATCTCATCTGGTGTGGCCGGTTGTGCCGGAATATAATATTGTTTGCTGCGGGCAATTTGATAAATTTCTTCTTGACTTGTTTCACATTGATTTCTCATTTGCTTTAATGTTTGTTTTAATTCTGGATTTTCCGACTCAATAATATAACCCGCTAATGCCTTTAACTCTCCATTTATACCTTTTAGTGTATCAGTTACCATTGCTTTTTCATTCATCATTTTTTCGCCCTCCTACCCTAAGAAACTCATTAGTTGTTGTTTTGCTTCCACTGCTGATTGTGCTGATTTTTGAAAGAATTGCTTTACACTTTGATCCGTTGCCTGCTCAGCATATGCGGTCATTTTACAATGGGTGAGGTCATGTCCGCCGATAAGATGGCGTAAGTTTTGCAAATCCAATTCTGATAAATTCATGCTTGTCATAAAAAAAGTTCCTCCTTTATACATATCTCTACTTTTACCTAAGTAGTATGTGCAGAAAGGCGGAACCTATGTATTTGTATATAAAATTTATATTATTTTTTGCCTAAAACGAAATATAATTCTTGACTGCTTATAAATCTTGGTATAATTTTGCATATCTGTTGGCCGAATGATGCCATGAAAAATCACTTAACATTCCTCTATCGACAATCTTATTCCATTCTCTTTTTCGATTGCAGTATACATCATGAGCATGTTTAACCGTAAATAACATCTCATGAGCGTTATAGTTGGTAAAGCTAAATCCTGTTCCACTATTTCCATGCACATTATACGGTTCCACTGTATCCTTTAATCCCCCTGTTTCACGGACAATCGGCACCGTTCCATAACGCAAACTCATTAATTGAGATAAACCGCATGGCTCAAATAATGATGGCATTAAAAAAGCATCACATGAGGCATAAATTTTATGGGACATCGCTTCTGAATAATAGATATTCGCCGAAACTTTATCGCCATACTTCCAAGCAAAATGGCGAAATAGGTTCTCGTACCTTTCTTCTCCAGTCCCTAAGATGACAATCTGTAAATCTTCTTGGCATAACTCATCCATCACATATTCAATCAAATCAAACCCTTTTTGATCTGTCAAACGTGATACAATCCCAATCATAAACTTTTTGCCGTCCTCTAAAAGCCCTAATTCTTTTTGTAATTTTATTTTATTCTTCACTTTTTCTTTTCTAAAATTCTTTTGGTTAAAATTTTTATAAATATCAATATCCGTTTCCGGATTATATTCATCGTAATCAATACCATTTACGATTCCTTGCAAGTCATTTGCTCTGGCGTTCATAAGACCATCCAAACCCTCACCGTAAAATGGTGTTTTTATTTCTTCTGCATAGGTATCACTAACTGTTGTAATTGCGTCAGCATATACCAAGCCACCTTTTAGGATATTCGCATCCCCAAATGCTTCCAACTTATCCGCGGTGAAATAGTAATCTGCCAGACCTGCTATATCTTTTACGCTATCAATATTCCATCTTCCTTGAAATTTCATATTATGTATTGTCATAACTGATTTCATATTCTGAAAAAACTGATTTTCTCTAAAACTATCTTTTAAATATATCGGTATTAATCCTGTTTGCCAATCGTGGCAGTGTATTATATCTGGTTTGAAATCAATTAAAGGCAGTGCTGATAATGCTGCTTTTGAAAAAAATGAAAATTTCTCGATATCCTCGTAAATATTGCCATACGGCCTATCACCAGCAAAAAAAAAAAAAAAAAAATATTCTCATATTCTAACTTCAATATTCCTACATACTGACTTCTCCATGAAAGGTCTAAATAAAAGTTTGTAACAAATTCTAACTTTTCTTGATATTCTTTTTTCATACACATGTATTTGGGCAGAATAACCCTAACATCAAATTCTTCTCGATTAAAACATTTTGGCAGAGAACCGACTACATCCGCCAGACCTCCCGTTTTAATAAATGGTACTGCTTCTGAAGCAACAAATAAGACTTTTTTCATGTTATTTCCTCCTTGAGCGAAACAAGATATCTTTTATTATATCTTATTTTTATTATGAAGAAAAGGATTATATATTTTTATATTGCAGCCTTATTTTATCCGCAATTAAGGCGATAAACTCTGAGTTCGTCGGTTTGCCTTTGCCATTACTTACAGTATAACCAAATAAGGATTCAATGGTATCCATCTTGCCTCTGCTCCATGCCACTTCTATTGCATGACGAATCGCTCTTTCCACTCTGCTCGGTGTGGTTTGATGCAATTTTGCAATCGTTGGATATAATATTTTAGTGATTGAATTTAGCATGTCCATATCATTTACAGACATAATGATTGCATCTCTTAGATACTGATATCCTTTGATATGTGCTGGCACACCTATTTCATGAATAATTCCGGTTACATCGGTTTCTAAATTTCTCTCGATATACTGATTCTTGCTTTCATAGGCATTCACACGACGCATTTCTTGCACTGGCATTTGACTATTATTTTTCACACCTTTAATTCGGTTTAAAATCATTTCATTGTCAAATGGCTTTAAAATATAGTAATCTGCTCCCAAGTTAAAAGCATTTTCTGTGATTTTTTCTTGTCCTACAGCGGTTATAATAATAAATGCCGGCTGTTTTTTCAAAGATATATCCCTATTAACCTTGTCCATAACAGAAAGTCCGTCTACCTTTGGCATAATAATATCTAATAACACAACATCTGGTTCTTTTTGCTTGATAATTTCAACAATATCTTCCCCATTATTCGCTTTGCCTACAACCTCTAAATCTTTATCCTCACTTATGATTGCATCAAGAAGCTGTACCACTCTATCATTATCATCAGCTATTGCAATATTTAACTTCCCCATTTATACTCTCCTTCATTTAATTACTTTAGATATTTTTCGCCACAACTATTTGTTGGGCCCTATTACAAATAGTCGTGGCAAAAATCTATTTGTATTATAATTCATTGTTCATTTTATAATCAAGGAAGAATTATCGCAAATTTCACCAAGTTATCGACATTTTGTCGATAACTCATTATTTGGCAAATGCTGTCTTATTTTTTTAATTCTCTAACATGTTCTCAATAAAGATACCAAAACCACTCGTAGAGTCTTGTACAAAAACATGTGTCACCGCTCCGACTAACCTATTATTTTGAATGATGGGACTGCCGCTCATGCCCTGTACAATTCCACCTGTCAGTTCAAGTAATTCTTCATCTACGATTTTAATTACAAGCCCCTTATTGGCATCATTATCATTTAAATTTATCTCTTGTATCTCCACGTCATATTCTTGTACAGAGCCGCTTACAGAAGTTAATATACTCGCTGCCCCCGCTTCTATATCCTGCTTATAACCGATTTCCATTGCTAATTCTTCAAAGGTATAATTTTCAACATCCACCTGTCCAAAAATTCCGGCACTCGTATTGCTCGAAATTTCCCCAATAATCTCGGAATCTTTATAATGAATTACCCCCGAAAGCTCACCAGGACTGCCTTTTTGTCCTTTCATAATAGATATAATTTCGGTATTATAAAGCTTTCCATGTCTTAACCTCATTAGTTGCCCAGTATCCACATCATTTATTCCATGCCCTAAAGCTCCAAAATCACCATTCTCATCTATAAACGTTAACGTGCCGATACCCTGTGTATTATCTCTTACCCAAACACCCATTTTATACTCTTCTAGCCCTGTTGTCACTGGTGTAACACTTAGCTTTACGACCTCGGCATTTCTTCTGACTTCTAATACTAACTCTTGATTTCCATACAGATTTACTTTCTGTACTAATTCCTTTTTATTTTCAACTCTTTCACCATTAACGCTTAAAATATAATCTCCTGATTTCACTATATTATATGCTGGCTCATAATTTAGTCCGTCAAGTCCATTCACAACACCGGTGCCAATCACTAATATACCATCTGTCTCCATATAGATTCCTATTGCTTCTCCGCTAGGTATTAAATACTGTGTTTCCACCACATCTACATCCATGCTCTTTAAATTAATAAAGCCAAATAACTTAAATTGAACGGTATAACTTCCCTCTTCTTTCGCATAAAATTTATTTGATCGGTTTGAGGTAATCTGCACCGCACCGACCGGAATATTAGTCTTTTGCCCCGCCGCTACCATCGCACTGTCTTCATAGACAACCATATCGGTAAATCCGTTAAAATTTAATTCTTGTTCTGTCCCTTTTACAAATTTCATCTTATCCGGAATAGCATTTTTTATACTGGTATATTGATAGGCAACCATTGTTGCAATTCCTAATAATAGTATTACAAACAAAATTCTTCTATAAATACACTTTCTAGTCATATTCACCACGTCCTTTACTTTCATTTTAGGAATACACAAGCATTTCCATATCCTTTTTAGTATGTGATAAATATTTTTTTTCAACCTAGTATTTTTTTGGATAGTGCGTTTTTTTTGTTGAATGCTGTAAAAACTTTTTAGCCAACATCTTCATTTCTTTGGCACTATCCATTACTTTATCTGTAATTTTTGCACCGCCTAAAATTCTTGCCAACTCTTGTATAATTTCTTCCTCATCTAACTTTCTAATCGCTGTTGTTGTGCCTATTGTGGCATCAGAATGCTTTTCGATCGCATAATGAACATCGGCCATCGCGGCAATTTGAGGTAAATGGGTAATACAAATGACCTGATGTGATTTTGCTATATGAGCCATTTTTTCAGAAACTTTCTGCGCTGTTCTTCCACTTATTCCCACATCAACCTCATCAAATATCAAGGTTTCAATCGCATCTTTGTCCGCTAATAACGTTTTAATCGCTAACATAATTCGAGATAACTCACCGCCAGAAACAATCTGTCCAAGAGGCTTCATTGGCTCGCTTGGATTAGTCGAAATCAAGAACCCTGCTTCATCATAACCGTTGGCAGTATAATCATCTAACCGCTGAAATTCCATTTCAAATTCCACCTCTTGAAAATTCAAATCTATTAAGATTTTTTTAATTTCTTCACAGAGAGTCACACTATATTTTTTTCTTGTTTTTGATATATTATTTGAAACTTTAGCGACTGTCTGTTCCTGCTTCTGTAATTCCTCCTGTTGTTTTTTCATAAAGGATTCATATTCTATTAATTGATTTAATCGCACTTCTTTTTCTTCTTGATATTGAATTACATCTTCTAATGTACGCCCATACTTCGCTTTTAATTTATTTAGGACATCCAGTCTATCCTCTACTTTGACAAAATATTCCTGACTAAAATCTAATTCATTGATATAATCAGACATCGTCCGATTGAGGTCATTTAATAAGGATTCCACATCTACTAAAATACTATTCATGTCCGCTAACTTTTCATCATAGTGTACTATACTTGAAAACTCTCTAATTGCCCGGCCAATGCTCTCACCAACACTTCCGGCAGCATCATAACCAGTTATTTTATAAATTTGGGTAATACCGCCAGTTATTTTTTTACCATTTTTCATTTTTTTATATTCTTCTTCTAATTGAATATCTTCCCCTACTTTTATGCTCGCCTCTTTAATCTCTTGTATTTCAAAAGTCAAGAAATCTAGTTCCCTTAGTCTTTGTTCTTCATCTAATGTCAACTCTGCTATTTCTTTTCTTAGACTTATATATTGTCTATATTCATTTTGTAATTGTTGCTTTAATAGTGTGAGTTCTTCTTTTCCAAACTCATCCAGTACTTCTAAATGTTTTTTTCGATGAAGTAAGGATTGATGCTCATGTTGACCGTGTATATCAATTAACAACTCCGCTAATTCTTTCAAATGAGCAAGAGGAATATTCTTCCCATTCACTTTGGTAATTGTCTTTCCGCTCACTAATTTTCTTGATAATAAAACTTGACCATCTTCCTCGATGGGAATATCTAATTCCTTTATCTTTTCTATTTGCTGTGCGTTTTCTATTTGAAATAACAATTCCACTAATGCGTCTTTTGCTTCATCACGCACCATATCCTTGGCGATTTTACTTCCTAAAGCTAAATTAATTGAACCTAAAATAATTGATTTTCCAGCACCTGTTTCTCCTGTTAATATGTTCAAACCTTTGTCAAAATAAACATCTATCTCTTCAATCAGAGCTAAATTTTTAACATGTAAATTTAATAACATAAAATTTCTTCTCCTTATGTAAATTTTTTTACTGATAGCGAAAAAGGAACCGCTGCAAAATGACTTCCGCTACAGTTCCAAGCATTTTATCCGCTATAAGAATTGACTATTTTCTCTATTTTTTTCATTACTAAAAGCGTTTCTTCTTCACTTCTAATAGCACACATAATAGTATCATCACCAGCAATACAACCAACTATCTCATTCCAGTCCATCGCATCTAACGCTGCTGCCACCGCCATCGCCATTCCTGATACGGTTTTTACCACTAGAATATTTTTCGCCATATCCATTGATAAAAAACCATCTGTCAGCACTCGAATATATTTTTCGACCAATCTTGTTTCCCCAGATTGCAGGGCGATATATTTTTGAAGCCCGTCGCTATCCGCCACTTTTGTCAGCTTTAATTCACGGATATCTCTGGATACCGTGGCCTGTGTCACTTGAAAACCCTCAGCATTCAATAAATCTGCTAATTCTTCCTGTGTTTCTATATTTCGTTGCTGTATTAATTCGATAATCTTTGAATGTCTTTTTATTTTCACCAGTAATCCTCCTAGCTATTCCCTATTTTTTCTCTTAGCACCTGTAAAAAACTGGTATTGCTGATTTTTAATAGTTTGGTATCTTTATCTGCTTTTTCAATAATAATTTTATCTCCTGTAACCATTCGCATAAATGCATCTCCGTCAAAAGCGACTTCCACTTTTTCCTCATCTAGCTTGCGCCCTTCTCCCACTTCAATCTCAATTTTATCCTGTGAAGATAAAACAATGCTTCGAGAATTTAAAGTGTGAGGTGCGACTGGTGTCACTAGCAACATTGTTGAATGCGGTGCAACAATCGGACCGCCTGCTGATAGACTATATCCTGTCGAGCCTGTAGCCGTAGACACAATGATACCATCAGCATTATAGGTATGAAGAAATTCACCATTTACATAAATCTTCAAATTGACCATGCGCACATGTCCATAACGTCCAATTACAATATCATTCAAGGCGATATCCTCTACTAATTTCTTTTCGCCACGATAGGCTTTCCCTCTTAACATCATTCGTTTTTCCAAATGATATTGGTCTGCCATCAGATTGTCCAACGCCCAATCGGTATTCTGCTTTTCAATCTCTGCTAAATACCCCAATGTGCCTAGATTGACTCCTAAAAGTGGTATCTGCTTATCTACGGTATCTCTAGCCGCTTGAATTAGAGTGCCGTCTCCACCTACCACAATAATACATTCCGTTTCCTTAGGTATCAGATCGGCATCTGTAAACCGATACTTCTGTCTCTTTCCCAAGCCTTTTTCTTCCTGTACCATACAAGACTTCCCATGTGATAGTAAATATTCTTTTATCTTCTTTGTTACGACTAATTCCTTATCTTTTAAACTATTCGTTATAATATAAAATCTATCCATGCGTTTCCCTCTAACTCTCCCCTATATTCTTCAATGGGATTTTTCATTATTATAGCATACCATGTGCTTCTTTTACAATTTCATTTACTCGTAACTCTATTTCTCCCTGTTCTCGCTCATTTTTTTGAAGATACAATAAATATTCTATATTTCCCTCCGGCCCTTTAATCGGCGAATATGCCAGATTTAGCACCTCCAACTGAATATTTTTTGCATACTCTATTACCGCTTGAATCACCTCTATATGAACAGCTTCCTCTCTTACTACACCCTTTTTGCCCACCTTTTCTCTTCCCGCTTCAAACTGAGGTTTTATCAGACATACAACCTGCCCCTTTGCTGTTAAAAGATGATATACGGGAAGCAAAACCTTGCTCAATGAGATAAAGGAAACATCAATAGATGCAAAATCTATTTTATCCTCTATGTCTGTTGGTGTAACATATCGAATATTGGTTTTTTCCATACAGATAACTTGTTCATGCTGACGCAGCTTCCAATCTAGCTGCCCATGTCCTACATCAATCGCATATACTTTTTTGGCTCCATTTTGCAGCATACAATCGGTAAATCCCCCTGTGGAAGCGCCTATATCCATGCAAATCTTTTCGTTTAAATCTAACTGAAATGTCTTCATTGCTTTCTCTAACTTCAAACCGCCACGGCTTACATATTTTAAACCGCTGTCTTTGACCACAATCTCTACTTCTTCGGGAAATGTCGTACCTGCTTTATCTTCTCTTTGTCCGTCCACAAAGACATTGCCCGCCATAATAATCGCTTTTGCTCTTTCTCGGGACTGCACCAAATTCTTTTTTACCAACAATACATCTAAGCGTTCTTTCATTTTCTCCTACCTCTAGCCCTCTAACTTTTTCCTATGTTTTATCCTCAGTGTGTACTGCCGATATATTCTGTCACAATTCTCTTTTGAATGGAAAATGCATCTAGCCCTACTTCTTTTTTCAAAATCTCAACATTACCATGCTCCACATATTCATTTGGCAATGCAATAATTAACACGCGACTTTTCACTCCACATTGAGATAGAAAATCTAATACCTGCTCACCAAATCCGCCAGTCCTTACATTCTCTTCTAAGGTTACGATTACTTTATGTTTTTTTGCCACTTCCAGCAACATTTCTTCATCTATCGGTTTCACAAATCTAGTATTTATCAAACTGCAGTTATATCCCGTTTCTTTTAATTGGTTTCGCACCTCTTCCGCTGTTATAACCATACTGCCAACCGCTATTAGTGCAATGTCTTCCTCTTCATAAATAATCTCTGATTTTCCGTATTCTATATGCGTTCTAAAATCTTTCAACCCATCATACGCCTCTCCTCTCGGATAACGAATTGCAATGGGGCCAGTATAATCAGCCGCATACTTCATCATGTCTGATAATTCCCATTTATTTTTAGGTGCTATAATAGTCATATTGGGAATGCTTGATAAATAAGATAAATCGAACACTCCTTGATGTGTTTCGCCGTCACTTCCCACCAATCCAGCACGGTCAATGGCAAACACCACTGGTAAGTTCTGAATACACACATCATGCAATATTTGGTCGTATGCTCTTTGTAGAAAAGAGGAATATACCGCAACAATCGGCTTTAAACCGGCTGCCGCCAATCCGGCCGCAAAAGTAACCGCATGTTGTTCAGCAATACCAACATCAAAAAAACGCTCTGGAAACATATTTTTAAACCGTTTTAGACCCGTTCCGTCAGGCATCGCCGCCGTAATTGCAACTACTTTTTTATCTCTAGTTCCTAATTTACTCATCACTGTTGAAAAGACATCTGTATAAGTCGCTTTGGCACGTGGTTTCACCGGCAAACCGCTCTCGACATAAAAGGGGTCTGTTCCATGAAATCTCGCCGGATTTCTTTCCGCTGGTTCAAATCCCTTTCCTTTCTTTGTGCAGACATGAACTAATACCGCCCCGTTCACTCTGCTCGCTTCTTTTAGCGTCTTTAATAATTGTTCCATATTATGACCGTCTATCGGCCCTAAATAGGTCAATCCCATTTCCTCGAATAACATTCCTGGCACAACCAAATGCTTAATACCATTTTTGGTATTACGAATGGCATCAATGACTTTTCCTCCGTAATTCGGAATCTTAGAGAGTGTTTTTTCTACCCCCTCTTTTAGCCCTGTATAAGCCTTTGCGGTACGAATTTTTCCAAGATAGGAGGACATACCACCTACGTTTTCTGATATTGACATATTATTGTCATTCAAGATAATAATCATATTTCCTTTTGCCTGCGCCGCATTATTTAGGGCTTCAAAAGCCATTCCCCCAGAAAGTGAACCATCTCCAATGACGCTGACCACCCGATTCTTCCCGCCAATAATTCTTCTCGCTTCTACATAGCCAAGCCCGGCGGATATTGAAGTCGAACTATGCCCTGTATCAAAAGCATCACAATGACTTTCTTCTCGTTTTGGAAAACCACTTAAACCACCATATTTTCTTAATTCATCAAAACCCTCCAAGCGTCCTGTCAATATTTTGTGAGTGTAAGATTGATGTCCCACATCCCAAATTATTTTATCTTCTGGCAATGAACACATTAAATGTAATGCCATTGTCAGCTCTACTACTCCTAAGTTTGACGCCAGATGTCCGCCTGATTTGCTTATCTTTTCAATTAAAAATTCTCTAATTTCACTCGCTAGAATAGATAACTCGGAAACATCTAATTTCTTTATATCATTCTCTTTTTTTATTTTTTCTAAAACCATCTCACTATACCTCTATTTTTCCCTCTTTATCAGATATACGATTAAATTATATAAAAATTCACTTTCAAGAGCCAGCGATGTCAGACTTTCTAATGCTTGATTAGACATATTTTCCACATCTTGCTTCGCCTGTTCAAGTCCCTTTAATGTTACATATGTGACCTTGTTATTCTTTTCATCGCTTCTAATTGGTTTGCCCAACACTTCTAGGGTACTGATTACATCTAAGATATCATCTTGAATTTGAAACGCAATGCCAACATTTCTTGCTATCTCTTCTATCAGATTCACTTGCTCTTTGGAAGCTCCTGCTAAAATCGCCCCAATCATCATGGACGCTTCTATCAGTGCCGCTGTCTTTAAACGAAAAATAAAATCCAGTTTTTCTGCTGTTATCATTTGGTCAACCGACTCAATATCCACCGTTTGACCACCTATCATGCCGTAAATACCCGCTTTATGGGCTAACACTTTTAGGGCTTCTCCTACTTTCGCACTTCCCACCCCAAAATCAAAGGCTTTTATTGCTGTTTCAAAGGCATAGTTTAACAAACCGTCCCCTGCTAAAATTCCCATCGCCTCACCATATACCACATGAGTTGTTTTACAACCTCTTCTGTATTCATCATCATCCATCGCCGGCAAATCATCATGTACTAAAGAATAGTTATGAAGCATTTCGATTGCTGCCATGAACGGCTCTATAATTTCTTCTTTTCCACCAAAAAGGACATAGCTTGCCTGCATTAAAATAGGTCTAATCCTCTTGCCGCCAACTGCTATGCTATAATTCATCGCTTCTATTACTGTTTTTTGCATGCCCTCTTCTTTTGGCAGGTATTTATAAACTATTTCCTCTACATTTTTCTGTCTCTTTTCTAATAATTCATTAAATATCATCTGCTTCTCCATACTCTTCTAAGATTAAGAGTTTCTTTTCCACATTGTCAATTTTATCATTACAAGTTTTCAACAACTGCATACCTGTGTTATATATTTTGAAAGATTCATCAAGGGTAATATCTCTGCTCTCTAACTTTTGTATTATCATATCCAATTCTTTAAATGATACTTCTAAGTTTTTTTCTTCCATTATGCTTCTTCCTCTCCTCTCTCCACTTTTTTTATATCGGCTATTTCTGCCGTAATATTTCCATCTCTTACTTGTATTTGTAATATGTCTTGTCGTTTTATCTGTTCCACACTGGTCACTGCCTGTCCGGCATTATTCGTCACATAAGAAAAACCTTGATTCAATTTCGCCAACGGGGAAAGCCCTTTTAGCCTTTCAATGTACTTGTCTAATTGGTGACGTCTATCTCTTATAATTCCCTGTATCAACTGTTCTATCTTGTTCTCCATGTCTAATAGCTGTTGCCTTTTCTCTCTTATTTGATTTTCAGGACTTAACATATTCAGCTTTGAGCGATATTGTTCTAATTTGCATTGATAGATGGATACTTTTCCCTCTAAAATGCTCACCATACGTTCTCTATAGTAGGCAAGACGTTTTAAAAATTCGCTTATATCATACACCGCTAGTTCTGCTGCTGCGGAGGGTGTCGGTGCTCTTAAATCCGCCACATAATCCGCGATAGTCGTATCCGTTTCATGCCCGACCGCTGATATCACAGGTGTTTTGGCGTGAAAAATAGCTCTTGCCACTTCCTCTTCATTAAAAGCCCATAAATCTTCTATCGAACCACCACCACGACCGACGATAATAATATCCATATCCATCCTATCCAAGGTCTCAATTCCTTTTACAATACTCGCTGCGGCATATTCGCCTTGAACGAAAGCTGGATACAACACTAATTGTACAAAAGGGTTCCTTCTATTAGATATATTTTCAATATCTCTAATAGCGGCCCCCGTAGCTGCGGTTACTATTCCTAGTCGTTTTATATATTTAGGAATTGGCTTCTTATATTCCCCAGCAAACATTCCCATCTCTTCTAGTTCATCTTTTAATTTTATAAATCTTTCATACAAAAGACCTGTACCCTCAAGTTTAATCTCTTTTGCATATACTTGATACCTGCCGTCTCTTTCATACACATTTACACTGCCGCTCACAACCACCTTATGTCCGTCTTTCATCGAAAAAGCTAGTCCCTTTCGTTGACCTGCAAACATAACACAAGCAATGGCTCCGGTTTCATCTTTCAATGAAAAATAAATATGCCCTGATGTATGATATTTACAGTTCGATATTTCACCGCTGACTGATATGCGGCTCAACATAAAATCTTGTGTAAACATATTTTTAATATAGGTATTTATCTGACTTACAGAATATACACTTTGCATGTCTTTTGACCTTTCTAGTATTTAAATCGCCAACTTTGCTAATACCCCGTTAATGAATACAGAGGATTCTTCCCCGCCAAATTTTTTAGCGAGTTCCACCGCTTCATTAATCGCCACTCCCGTCGGTACATCATCATCAAACAGAACCTCATAGACTGCCAGCCTAATAATTGCTAAATCAACTTTTCCCATCCGCACGGTTGACCAACCTGCCGCAATTTCATTGATGGACTTATCAATTTGCTCCAAGTGAGATAAAATATTTTTATATTTTTCCTCTATATATGTCTGATCCTTATCTTTTGCTACCGCTAAATCTTCTAAATATATTTGTAATTGTTCAGGCATTTCTTCCTGAGCATGAAATTCTTTTCTAAATATTAATCTAAATATGTGTTCTCTAAGCTCTCTTCTGCTCATTTGTTTTCCTCCCAATACCTTTGGTATTTTATTTCCCTATTATACTACACTTTTGGCAAATGCAAAAGAACTTATTTACAACAAAAAAACAGATATCGAATGTATTATCTCATTCTATATCCGCTTTTTATCTATCTCTTATTTATTTTTTTCCATAGCTACACCAATAATACGAACGTTCACATCTGATACAGTGAGACCTGTCATATTTTCAATCGCTACTTTCACTTTTTCTTGTACCTTACTACAAGTTTTAGGAATGCTGTAGCCATAGTCTAGGTTTAATGTCAACTCTACGCTCACAACACCCTCTAACACTTCTACTTTCACGCCTTTTGATAGGTTCTTCATTCCTAATTTTTCAATGAAATCTTTACTCGTACTGCCAGCCATAGCTGCCACACCCTCGACTTCTGTCGCGGCAAGGCCTGCTATAATCGCTACTACTTCATCTGCAATTTGAACTTCACCCAAATTTCCATCTGCATGTATAGTATAAGTATTTTTACTCTCTTCTTTCGCCATGTCTTACCTCCTATTTTTAAATATATTCCGAAAATCTCTTGATTTCAAGCTACATTTATTATAACAAATATTAAGGTTTTTGCAAATTGTTTTTTATTTTCCAAATTCTGATAAAATCAAATCTTTGTTTCTGTCCAAAGTCATTCCCACACTCCAGCTATTTACAAAAAGGAGTAATGGTCTGTCTTTTAGGTCTTTAATTTTTTTCATATCAGATGTCCCTACAATTTTATTCAAATCAATGTCTTTGTTTTCTATCCAACGAATATGTTCAAATGGAAGTTTATCTAACTTAATTTCCACATTATATTCATTTTCCAAACGATATTTTAACACATCAAATTGCAAAACACCTACCACTCCTACCAGTATTTCTTCCATTCCGGTGTTATATTCTTGAAATATTTGGATCGCTCCCTCTTGAGCAATCTGGTTAATTCCTTTGACAAATTGTTTTCTCTTCATCGTATCCATTTGCCTAACTCTTGCAAAATGTTCGGGTGCAAAGGTTGGTATTCCCTCATATTGATATTGCTTATTCGGAATACAAAGTGTATCGCCAATCGAAAAGATGCCCGGATCAAATACCCCAATAATATCACCTGCATAAGCCTCTTCCACCATTTTTCGTTCTGATGCCATTAGCTGCTGCGGCTGTGACAGACGCATTTTTTTATTCCCTTGTACATGATTTACTTCCATACCGGCCTGAAATTTACCGGAACAAATGCGCATAAATGCGATTCTATCACGATGAGCCTTATTCATATTCGCCTGAATTTTGAATACAAAGGCAGAAAATTCTTCTTTTTGAGGATCAATTACACCAATATCTGAATTACGTGGCAGAGGAGAAGTTGTCATCTCTAAGAAATGTTGTAGGAACGTTTCCACTCCAAAGTTAGTTAACGCTGAGCCAAAGCACACTGGTGACAACTCTCCTTTGTTGACAATATCCATATCCAACTCGGCACTCGCTCCATCTAATAATTCAATCTCTTCCAATAGCTGATTATACTGCTCTTCCCCGATAATCGCTTTTATTTCTTCATCTTCAATGCTATATTCAGTACTGCTGCCCTCTTTTGTTCCTTTTTGTGTATTCTCAAATAAAGCTACTTTTTTAGTTTCTCTATCATATACACCTTTAAAATCCTTACCAGAACCAATCGGCCAATTCACCGGACAGGTTGCAATTCCCAGTTCTTTTTCTATCTCATCTAATAAATCAAAGGTATCATTCGCATCTCTATCTAATTTGTTGATAAAAGTAAAAATAGGTATTTTACGCATAACACATACTTTAAATAGTTTTCTCGTCTGCTGCTCCACACCTTTTGAGGCATCAATAACCATAACTGCAGAATCCGCCGCCATTAATGTACGATAGGTATCTTCTGAGAAATCCTGATGCCCCGGAGTATCTAAGATATTAATGCAATATCCATCATAATTAAACTGCATTACTGATGAAGTAACGGAAATTCCTCTTTCTTTTTCAATCTCCATCCAATCTGATACGGCATGTTTGCTTGTTGCTTTTCCTTTTACCGAACCTGCCATATTAATTGCTCCACCATATAATAAAAACTTCTCTGTTAAAGTAGTCTTTCCCGCATCGGGATGAGATATGATTGCAAATGTTCTTCTTTTCTTTATTTCATTGGTATAATCTCCCACAATAATTCCTCCTGATTCTATGACTGCACAATGAAACAATTTTATAAAAGATTATGGTTTTTGTCAATATTATGCGTAAAAAAGGAATTGAAAATTGATTTTTCAATTCCTTAAATATCATTTATATGTTATGTTAATTTTTGCCCACAATCCTGACAAAAATTACCAGTCGGAGCTTTTGCCCCGCAATTTGGACAAAAATTAACAGTTCCTTGCCCTGTATTCGCTGCTTGCTGCGTTGGCGGCGGCGATGCTTGCTGTTGATTCTGAGCCATCTGATTTACCATCTGCTGCCCCATCATCATTCCCATCTGCATACCAGCCATATCGGCTGCCGTAGTTGCACCTCTTCCCTTTGATACGGAATCAGCGACTGCAAACTGTTGATAACGATTCATATCGCCAACTACACTTTGTGAAGCAGCTTTAGTCGCCATCTTTTGCACCTCTTCGGGATAAGAGAAATTAGAGATACTGAAATTGGTGATGGAAATTCCGATTTTAAACATTTCCATGTCTAAATCCTCACGAATACCTTTTCCAATCTCAAAAGAATTCACCTGCAAATTAAACATATCCTTACCCTCTTTGGCAATCCACTTCATCAGGTATTGATCTAACACTGCAACTACTCGTTCTCTCACCTCTTCTATTGTAAATAATTTTTTAATACCAGCTATTTTTTCAATTAAAACATCATGATCCGCTATTTTACAGCTAAAAGTACCAAAAGAACGGACTGGCATACCTGCTGGTAGACCCGGTGCCGGTATCATGATCGCCCCTTTTGTGCCCCATTTCACCGTAATTTCTTTGGTGTTAATAAATAAAACTTCTGCTCTAAGACCGCTGTTAAAACCAAACTTAAATCCTTTTAATGTAGATAAGAAAGGAATAATCTGAGAATCTATATCAAAACTGCCCTCATCTCTAAATATTCCCTCCACTTTTCCATTGTACATAAAAATAGCATCTTGTCCCGGACGAATAATTAATTTACTGCCTTTTTTTATCTCCCCATTATTCCACTTCCAAAAAAGGACATCATCTCTATACTCTTCCCATTCTACCACATTGGCAAATTGACCTGAAAATAATCCCATATTTCCCTCCTTGCAGGTTTTATTTAACTATTGTCCTAATTTTGCTTTTAATGCTGCTAAATCGTCTTCCACACTATGATTTATATCGCTGTATTTATCAGCTAATGCGTTTATGTCCTTGTCTTTTCCAGATTCATTTAATTCACGCATCGCATTCGCTTCATCTAACATCTTGTCCGCTTTTGCTTCCATTTTATCAAATGCGGATAGGTTGCTTTTTGCTCCCGCTACACTATTGCCCACTTTATTTAAAGTTTCCTGTGTTTTGGCAACTGCTAACTTTGACTTAATGGTATCTTTTCTGGCATTTAGACTGCTGATATCGGTTGCCAATTTATCGTGCATTTCTTTCATTTTCGCCGCATTATCATTCGCCAAATCATATGTAGTTTGAATATTTGCCTGTTGTTCTAATAATTGGTTCTTTTTCTCCAAAAATTGACGTGCATCCTGATCGTTTCCAGCGATAACCGCTTTCTCCGCATAAGACTGCATTTTTGCAATATCACTGCTACACTCATCTAATTGTCTTTTGGTTTTTGTTGCTTCCGCCATTACAGAAGCGGTTTCTGCTTTTACTTTTCCCAAATCACTCTCTAGGTTTCTCAAATATTGATCAATCATTTTCCCTGGATCTTCCGCTTTATCCAATAATGAATTAATATTTGCAGACATAATATCTCCAAAACGTTTTAAAATTCCTGTCATAATTGTAATTCCTCCTAATATGTTCTTTTTTTTCATTATACCTCTTCTTTTTGTTTTTGTCAGTAAGAGAATACTTATTTTATAAAGAATTAATTTTTTTTAATATGATAAGGATGTTTCTACCATTCAAAACTGGGAGAAACATCCTTTATTTTTCTATCCAAACTTTATGTATTTCCTTATTCTGCCACTCCATATGGTGTAATCACTATATTTTCTCCGGAGACATTAGTCTTTCTTCTCATGATATCCTCAATTTGTGCTCTATCAATATCGGTTACATTTTCCATATTGACCACTACATCCACTGAATCATTCGTAATGCTCACCACTACATCAGTAAATCCTTTCGCTTCTAATAACATCTCCGCTGCTGCTTCTCTTTCGGCAATATCAGTCAGTTCTATCATGCTGTTAATCGCGTCTTGTTTTAACTCATCTCCGATGTTGGCATTATTAATCATTTCCATCAATGTTTCCTTGTTTCGGGAACGCACCTGCTCCCTTGTCACTTTCGCCTCGGCTGCAAATCCGACCGTTGATACTGATGTAAATACAGCCTCACCCGGTGTTTCTAATTCTGGCCCCATAGTGTTTGCAACCTCTTCATTATCCAAACTTTCAATATCACTGAGCGCTGCTTCTTCTTCAGTTGCCCTTTCGCTCTCCAATGCCGCACCATTTTCGGCTAATACATCCTCTTCGGAGATATCACCAAATTCACCCTCTGCCCTATTGGTTACAACAGATCTTGTATCGTTGTCCGTTAATTTTGTACCTGAAAAATTTAGATAACCTGCGACTGCAATCATAATCGCTAAAGCGGTAATTACAATCTGATTTTTCTGAAATATATTTTTCAAATTTTCCCCTCCTTATACTTTCTTTTTTTAGATTCTATTTATCCCATCTTCATTACTTTAATTTTATGCGCTTCCACTTGAAATAATGCCATAATTGCTTCTAAAATTTCTCTCACTACAACAGGATCATTCGCTCCCTCGGCCGTTACCACCACTCCTTGTATCTGTGGCTCTAATTCTTTTACTACATAGGGAACCTGATGACCGTTTGCATTTTCCAAATAAATTGTCATCTCATTACTGATTATTTCCTTTGTATTTCTAACACCCCCTTGACTGTCTGTTTCAACGGATGTTTTCTCGGTTCTTGGAATATCTTTTTCAACAATCTTTTCCCCTTTCGATTTAATCGTTATCATCACATTTACATTGCCAACCCCTTTTACAGTACTCAATATTTCTTCCAGCCTTTTTTCCAACTGCAACTCCAATGTAGAATCTGCGGAACTTTCATTTTGGCTATCTACGGCTGGCATCTCCCCTGATATCAGAGCGGTTGCCTTCTCACTATCATCTTTCTTCGTAGGTATGGCTATAATCACAAGTAATAAACCAACTAAGAGGATTATTACCAGTTGATCCTTTTTTAAGCCTTTCATCTTATTTAGCAAATCACTCTTACCGATTGCCACTTTTTCTTTCTTCTCTTTTTCCATATCTTACCTCTGTATACTAATATTTATATTATCAGATAAAATATTATAGACGTCTTGAATATCATTTTTTAAATTAATTTCTTCCATGCTTTGGACCGCCCCCTCTTCACCAATTAATATCTCCTTGACAACAATACCATGACCACTTTCTTTGGTGGACACAACAATATGTAAACCGTTTATTCCTACCAGTGCTCCTTGCCTATCCACCGACCATTCAACCTGCACATTTCGCATATATAAATTCTGTTTGGAAGCTATCTCACCAATTTGCCTTTCTATTTCTGCTTCATACCCTTGCCGCATAACATCACTTTGGATATTCCCCAATGCTTGCGTTTCTTTTCTCATGCTGTTCATTTCGGCTTTCAATCCCTCCACTAAAAAAGCCCGATTCAATATCTCTTGTCGATTAGTTAAACCTATGAGTGGCCGAATGACTAAGACTACCAGTAAAATTCCAGTGAAAAATTTCAAATATTTTTTGTACTTTGCATTCGGCATTAAATACGTAATCATAGTGATTAATATTAAATAAAAACTAATATTTCTCACCCAGTCATAAAACGCTGTAATCATCTTTTCTTCCCCCTTTAATATCCACGGTTTGTCCCACTAGCAATTAAAGCTATCGTTATAATAAATAACGCAACACCAAAGGTTAATATGCGAAGAAGCAACCATATTCCGGTTCCCACATCATCAATACAACTGCCTATTCTCTTGTCTGCAATCGGTTGTACAACTGCTCCTAAGAGCTTATACATCACAGAAGTTATCCCTAATCGGATAACTGGCATACTGCATACAATTAATATCGCTATCATCGCTATCACTCCGACAGAATTTTTAATTAATACCGCCGACCCCAGTACAATCTCTGTAATCGAATTAAAGGTATTTCCAATTCCAGGAATCGCACTCACTGTTTTATTAATCATATTTATTTTTACAGTATCTATCATTGGTGCTATTAATCCTTGAATGATATTCACGCCTACAACTGCTCCAAACAGCACTTTTAAAGTCCATTCCACCCCACTTTTTATTAATTTTGCAATTTTAGAAAATAATGCTTCTTTTGATAAATGATTAACAAGAGATATTACCAAATATATATTCACTGCTGGTATCAAAAGATAAACAAACACCCATTGTACCACCAATATAATCATTAAGGTTATTTCGTAAAATACCAAAGCGGAGGTCACACCCGCTGCTAATGCCACAGTCAACATATATGCTGGCAATAATACTTGCATAAATGAAATAATCCCCGTCAAAGTGTCAGTTGTTACCACTGTTAAGCCCATAAAAGATCTGAGCAAAATGGTGAATAATAATAAATACACAACATAAAAACTAATCTCGGATACTTGTCCGTTTTCAAAAATATTGGAGAAATTATTAAATATCGCCGCTACAATAATGATGATTAATATGTGTATCAATGTATTTTTTTGTTCTCTAAAGCCCGCAAATAGACTATCCCAAATCAATGTTCCCAAGTTCTCCATACTCAGCGGCATTTCACCAGTCATCAGTTTCAGCACACTATCTTTAAAGCGAAAAGATTCGCCATTTAAGATACCCTGTAAGGATTCTTCCACTTCTACAAAACTGATATCCTCTAAAGATGAGGTATCTATATCAACTTCTTTTGCCGCATATACCGTTTCTTGCTCTAATAAGCAAAGCATAAGACAAATGGTGAGCAATACTATAAACTTTTTCATCATAATTTCCTATCTTAAAAAGCTATTGGCAGTTTCCAACAATGCCATTAATATCGGCATGCTCACTCCCAGAATCGCTAGTTTGCTAAATATTTCAATTTGACTTGCTATCGTTGAAAAGCCTCCATCTTTACATATATTGGCTGAAAATTCTGCTATATATGTAATGCCCACGATTTTTGCTAATATCAATAGGTAGTCCATCTCTATTGATATATATCCCATAATGGTATTTATAGTATTAATAATATATGTTAATTTACTAAGCGAATAAAAAATAATTAATAGGCATGTGGCCAAACTGATATATGTGGCAAATTGGGATTTTGTTTCTTTTAAAAAAAGGGCTAATAATACCCCTACAATCCCGATAATACCCACTCTTAATATGTCCAATTCCAGTTCTTCCTTTCTATAGCGAAAATAAATTTTTCACAGTTTCAAATAACTCATAGATATAGGGCAAAATCCAAAATAACATTAGTATTAAAGCTGCCAAACTGGTTAAAAATGCACTTTCTTCTCTTCCACTATGTTTTAGCACTTGATTTAAAACTGATACTAAAATACCTACTGCTGCAATTTTAAAAATCAAACTTATCTCCATTGTTTCCTCCAATTCATGCCGTTTCACAATAGAATGACGGCAAGGAATAACCCGCCCATTATCCCCAAACTATGATATACTTTCATTTTTGCCTGAAGCTCACCGTCTGCTTCGGTTATTTCTTTTTCTAGTTGTTCTCCATACAACATGATAGAATTGTGTTGCATTTCTCGGTCTAAATATCCCATGTTCTCACCTAAATTCTTCAATTCCTCTTTGTCTTTCGCAGTCAACTTCGTTTGTTTTAAATCCTGCTCGATGTGATTTCGCCAAACAATTTTAAAGGTGTTCCCAGTAAACGCCTCTAATTCTTTTGCTACCTGATTCAAAAAATCGGAAAAGGGATATTCTATTCTCTTTGCAATATTGTAAAAAGCTTCCGCTAGTGGTGAATTTGCGTACTTTATTTCTCCATCTAACATCATTATCATTTTTTTTAACGTTTTCATATGCTCCACTCTTTTTTTCATATCATTTGCAAATGTAATTCCAAGACCCGTAGAAGCGAATATAATGATGATAATGCCCGCAACCTTTAACATCCTGTTACCCCCTCCCATTTCCATATAATATCGTTCCCCGATGATCAAATATCTGCCTAATATTTCCTATTTTCTCTGTTCCATCCAAAATGATATATCTCTCAAATACATGCTCTTGCACTAACTTTTCTAATAACGGTCTTTTCGCGGCGTCTTCTATTGAACTTCCGTGCACTGAAGCTATTAGCTTACAGCCACAGTGAATTACCGCTTCTATCGCATGAATATCCCTATAATCGCCTATCTCGTCCACACAAATCACATTCGGAGACATGGAGCGAAGCATCATCATCATACCCTCTGCCTTGGGACAACAATCCAGGATATCGGTTCTTATCCCCAAATCATTTTGCGGCACTCCCAGATAACATCCCCCAATTTCAGAACGTTCATCAATCACCCCGACAGTACTTCCCGGCCAATCACTTGTTCCATCGGATATCTGCCTGATGATATCTCTTAAAAGAGTCGTTTTTCCACAACGCGGCGGCGAAACGATTAATGTATGATATATGCTGTTCACCGCCCTTATATAAGGCAGTACCTTATTGGCACACCCCTTTATCTCATGTGATATTCTGACATTGATGAAAGAAATATGCTTTATACTTTTTACTTTATCCCCATCCAAAACAGTTTTCCCAGCAATTCCTACACGATGGCCGCCTTGTATGGTGATGAAGCCTTGTCTTACTTCTTCTTCAAAAGCGTAGAGAGAATAATTACCGATATACTCCATCGTTTCGGCGATTTCCTTGCGACTTATTCTATAGGCATGTTCTCTATGTCGGCTTATTTCCCCCTCAGCGGTGATGAACAATTCCCGCCCATCATAGTTCAGAATAAAGGGAGCATCCACTCGCAAGCGAATCTCTTGGAGCAAGGCAAACTCTATAGGTACTTGTCTTAATAAAACTTGTATTGTCCTAGCAAAAACCTTAATTAACTCTTCCTTATTTATCATCACACCACTCCTTTTAACTAATATATGAAACAAGTTTATTTTTAGTACGAGTATTTAAAAATTTCCAAAAAAAGAGATGGAACATCACCATGACTTCGGTGGGTTCCATCTTCAATCTTTTTCTGTATTATTATAATTAAAGCAGCGTCTCCGCTCTTTGTTCAATATTTCTTTTAAAATTCACTAAATCATGATTATACTCCTCGTTCATTAAGCTAGAGGTAATCATAAAATCTGCCGTCGCCTTATTATTGGCAATCGGAATATCATATACTTGGGCAATTCTGAGCAATGCCTTCACATCCGGATCATGCGGTTGTGCCATTAATGGATCAGAAAAGAAAATCACAAAATCTATTTTCCCCTCCACTATCTTCGCTCCTATCTGTTGATCTCCACCTAATGGGCCGCTATTGTATCCCCTAACCGGCAAATTGGTATGGTCGGTAATCATCTTTGCGGTCGTTCCCGTTCCGCATAAAAAATGGTGTTTTAAAATATCAACATTTACTTTACACCATTCAATCAACTCTTTTTTCTTATTGTCATGTGCAATCAACGCTATATTCTTTTGTTTTCCTATTGTTAATGTTATAAATTCATTTCCTAGCATATTATCTCCTCTCTTTTGTTTCTTATTTATTTTATCTTTCATTGATACACTTCAAAAAATGCTCTCACTTTGGTCGCGGTATAGCTGCTTCCGCCCTTATCTTGTACATCTTCTATCATTGTGATATTGAGTAGATTGCTGCCGCCATCTTTTAAATGAATGGCTGCCATCCAGCCTAATTCCCTACCATTTTGCTCTTCGTAAGTCTCTTTTAATTCCGCTGTTCCAGTTTTTCCGGCAATCGTTACACCGTTCACTCTGGCTGCACTTGCTGTTCCGTCATGACGTTCTACCACTTGTATCATATCCTCTAAAACTGTCTGTGCCGCAACGGCTGAAAACACCTGCGACTTCCAAATATGCTGCTGTTTTTCCTCACGGTATTCCAGATAAGGAGTCACCATATTCCCCTCATTTGCAAAAGCGCTGTAAATGGACGCCAAATGAATTGGATTTACCAAAATATCCCCTTGTCCATATCCACTGTTCGCTAATTGCTGCTCTATTTGAAGATCTTCATCTGTGCCAAAGGTCGATGCTATCATTGGTACATCAAACGGTACTGCTTCTAAAAAACCTAATGCAATGAGCTGTTCTCTCAAGGTATCCGCTCCCATTTCCAATGTTTTTTTGGCAAAATAAATATTATCAGAATACACCAGTGCATTACATAAATTTACGGCACTATAAGGAACTGTTGTTGTTATATGGAAGTCGCCCCAAGATTCATTCTTTTGCCATCTGCTCTGCATATCCCATGTGGTTTTGGCAGGGTCTATGATTCCAACTGTTGTTCCCACACCTCCAATCACACTTTTGAATACTGAACCCGGTCTCCATGTTCCTGTCACTCGATTATATAAGGGATTCGCTTCATTTTCACTTAACTCATTCCATCTTGGAGTGGAAATACCTAATACAAACTCATTCGGATCATAGGATGGAGTGCTTACCATTACCAATACTTCTCCCACTTGGCTATCCATTACAACGGAGAATCCGCTCTCACCTGCTAATTGCTCATACATGAAGCGCTGCATATCACCATCAACTGTAAGCGTAATATCCTCTCCATTTTGTGGTTCTATCACCGCTAAAACTGACTTTATTTGTTCCTCGCTATCCACAATACATATCTGTGAACCAGCTACCCCTCGCAGTCTTTCTTCATATGCCTTTTCCACTCCTGATTTTCCAATCACACTATGAATGTTGTAACCTTGTCCCGCTCTTTGGGCTAACTCTTCTTCACTAATATTTTGTACATATCCTGTGATATGCCCCATTACCGCACCATAAGGATATTTTCTTACCTTTGTCTCATTTATCTGTATCCCCGCCACCGTTGTTAATGGGTCAACCATCGCCCCATAGTCACCCGACATCATCAAAATAGGAACTACACTTGTATCTTCTACCCACTCGGCATTTAACTTTGCTTCTATGCTCTCTACCGTTTCCCCCAATATTGCCGCTATCTGATTGAGCGCCTCCGTTCTATCAACTCCTAAATCTGCCGGTACAATTCCAATTTCATAACCATTTTCTACTATCGCTATCGCATTTTGATGGCGGTCATAAATATTTCCCCTTGAAGGGTTTAATGTTCGGTATCGCACCTTATCCTCTTTGGTCAATTCGGGGAAAATCAAACTATCATTCCAAACTATTCGATATTCTTCATTTTTATCCAATTTCATATCTACTGCATTCGTAAAACTAATTTCCCCAACCATTGTCTGCATGGTCATCTGATAGGTTATTGTGACAGCATCATTTTTTTCTTGTACATCATGAATAACTATTTGTACATGTGCGGCTCCGATTCCCTCATATATCCTCTTATTGCGATTCACAAAGTTTTCCTGTGCCACTTCTTCTTTTACACTGTCATGCACAAAATCATACATCGCATTATATCTTTTCCCATTAATTGATTTTACATAGGATTCAAGAATCTCCTCTGGAGCCGCCCCACCAGTAGGCATATAATTATATAGAAGCCATAAAATCCCTGTTCCTGCTCCAATCATCAGCAAAATGGATAAAGTAACAAAAAACTTAGAGGCTCCTCTTTTTTTCTTTTTTCTTTTTTTTCTTGCCATTTTTCTCCTCAACTATATCTACTGGGACACTGTCTTTTTCTTTATTGGTTTTTTCTCTATTGGTTTTTTCTCTATTAGGTTTTTCTCCACTATTATTTGCTCTTTTTTCCTTGCTTTTTTATTCACATCTGCTCTCACTAGGGCATATATAATTGACATCACCGGTACCCCTAACATAACGCCTACAAAACCAAATAAACCGCCACCAACCACAACGCCAAAGATAACCCATACACCCGGTAATCCGATCGAACTTCCTACCACTTTTGGATATATCACATTTGTCTCGAATTGCTGTAGCACTAATAAATATATTAAAAACAATAACGCTCTCATCGGCGACACTAATGCCAGTAAAAGAAATGAAATCCCGCCGCCTATCCAAGCACCAGCAAAGGGGATCAACGCTGTTATCGCTATTAAGGTACTAATTAGAACCGAATAATCAAAACCAAATATCCGCATTCCAATAAGACACATACCGCCTAGAATACAGGCCTCTGTCAACTGTCCTACCACATATTTTCCAAAAATATCATTGGATAATACCGCCACCTCTTCAATTTTCAAAGCTGCTTTTTTCGGTACATAGGTAAATAACACTTTTTTAGTCTGATGCAGTAATACTTCTTTGCCTGCTAATAAATTAATGGATACAATCAATGTGATTACCACATTAAAAAGAATGGATACCATATTTGAAGTCATGGCTACTAATCGCGGTACCAAATTGGCAATATAATTGAGTAAAGAGGTGGATAAATTTCTTATCACGCCGTTTACCTCTCCAATAATTGGCTGTAAATCAATATTCTCAAAATCATATTCTTGGGCTATTGTATAAATAAAGGTCTCTAATTTTCTAATATAGGTACCCAGGCTATCAATAAAAGTTTTTATATTCTCTAATAATTGAGGTACAATAAACATAAATACCCCAATAATAATTGCAAAGAAAATAATGTAAGATATCATGATTGCTAATCCCTTACAAATTTTTTCATTCTTAATTATTTTTCCCAACAATTTTTTAAAAAGAACCATCGGCTTATTTAGGATAAAAGCAATCACAATTCCCATTAAAAACGGCATAAGAACTCCCAATACCTGAGGAGGTATTGACTTCATGATGTCGAATCTTAAAATTGAAAATAAAAGAAATGCAATATAAGTAACCACTATTAATTGTCTTTTTAATGAATTATCCTTCATATCTATAATTATCCCCTATTTTTTAGTTTCTATAAAATAATTGCTTGAAAGTAAGTATAGCATTCTTCAATGAGAAACACAAACAAAGATTTTATTTCTCCAGCATTCCCATAAACACCTTTTCTGCTGTTATCGGCAATTCACGAACCCTAACCTTAGAAGCATTATAAACAGCATTGGCTATCGCTGGCGATGGAGTGTTGATTACCACTTCACCGATGGACTTTGCTCCAAATGGACCGCTCTCTTCATAGCTGCATTCAAAATCGGTAATAATCTTCCCCACATCTAATCTGCTCGGTATCTTATATTGCATGAACGAATTGCTGTAATTCTTTCCAGCTTTACTATGAACCACATCTTCATAAAGAGCCATTCCAATTCCCTGTACAATTCCGCCCTCTGTTTGGATGCGGCATAGATTCGGGTTCAACGGGGTTCCACAATCCACAACTCCTACAAATTGAATTAACTCTATCTGTCCAGTTGCCATATCCACTTCTACTTCAGCGATTCCGACCATATAAGGTGGAGGAGATGTTGCTGAATAATGTGATTCGGTTGCAAAAAGAGCAGTCGTATTGGCCATCATCGCCCTATTCGCCAAATCTTTTAAAGAAATCGCTGTGTTATCGCTTAATTTATACACTTGTACACCGTCAAAATCCACTTCTTCTACTTCACAACCGAGCTGCTTCGCTCCCTCTGTTCTTATCTTTTGAATCAAAGTTTCACAGGTTTTCACCACCGCCATTCCAGTCACATATGCAGTACTAGAAGCATAAGAACCTGAATCATAAGGCGAAGTATCAGTATCCACACCATACACGACAATATCATCCATATCGCAGTTTAAACAATCCGCGGCGATTTGGGATAGTGTGGTATCACATCCTGTCCCCATATCTGCTGCACCAATCATCAGACTGTAAAAACCATCATCATTCACTTTTATATTTACGGCAGCGGTATCTACATTAGAAATACCAGAACCTTGCATGGTCATAGCCATTCCCACCGCTCTAACTTTGCCATTTCCAATATCTATAGATGGATATTTTTTATCCCACTCAATTAATTCCTTTGCTCTTTCCATACATCTATCTAGGGCACAGCTCGTTGCGGTTTCGCCATAATAAGCTGGCATAACATCGCCTTCTTTTACCATATTAATCTTTCTAATATAAGAAGCATCCATCCCCATCTTCTCAGCCAATTCATCAATCGCTGATTCCACTGCAAAACACCCCTGTGTTGCTCCATATCCCCGATAGGCCCCTGCAGCCATATGATTGGTATAGACTACGTCATAAGCAAAACGATATGCTTCTGCCTTCGCATATAAAGGAATGGTCTTATGCCCTGCCAGCCCCACCGTTGTTGGACCATGATCACCAAAGGCACCAGCATCAGATAATACATACATATCTATCGCCTTTACAATCCCTTCTTTATCGGCTCCTATTCTCACTGTGATTTGCATGTCGTGGCGAGGTGATGACGCAATTTGAGACTCTTCTCTGGTATAGATGATTTTCGCTGGTTTTCCAGTTTTCATAGTGACAAGAGCCGGAAAAATCTCGGTCACTACCGATTGTTTCGCTCCAAATCCACCGCCTATTCTCGGTTTTACCACTCGAATCTGCGATTTTGGTATACCAAGAGCATTTGATAAAATTCGCCTCACATGAAATGTTACTTGTGTTGAAGACACCACATTTAAACGACCATAGGTATCCAAATATGTAAAGGTTCTAAATGTTTCCATCATCGCCTGCTGATTCGCTTTTGTATGATAGGTTCCTGCCACTTGATATTCGCATTTCGCAAAAGCATCTTGAATATCGCCATGAATATCTTCTGCTGTCGCAACTAAATTTCTCTTCTTATCAGCACCCACCTCACATAGCGCCCGCCAATTTTCTTCCGGATGAATGACGATTGGATTGTCTTTTGCTATCTTTAAATCCAATACTGACTCTAATACCTGATACTTTATTTTCACCATTTTCATTGCTTTATTCACTGCTTTTTCTGTTTTTCCCGCAACAATAGCGGCACAGTCACCCACATAACGCATTCTTTGATCCAAAATCAATCTATCATATGGACTCATTTCTGGGTAGGTCTGTCCTGCTGTTGTAAACCTGTCATCCGGTGCATCTTTATAAGTCAACACGCACTCTATCCCCGGTACTTTAAGGGCAGTATCAGTGTGTACCTCTTCGATCAATGCATGAGCGTAAGGACTTCTGATTATTTTCACAATCAAACAATCTTTTGGTGCTAAATCATCTGTATAAACTGGCTTCCCAGTTACCAGAGGAAGTGCATCTTTTTTTCTGATTGCGGCACTAACATACTTCTTCATCAATGTACTCCCCTTTCTTACTTTCCAGATATGCTTTCACCGCTCTTAACTGCCCCATATATCCGGTACAGCGGCATAAATTTCCTGCTAAATATTCGTTTATCTCTTCTTCACTCGGATTTTTTAGCTCTTTTTCCATTGCCAACACATTTAAAATAAAGCCGGGACTGCAAAAACCGCATTGTTCCGCCCCTTCATCTGCTAAAAAACCGCCAAATTCTGCTGCCTCCTTTTGTAACCCCTCAATCGTAGTTACCTTTCTTCCATCAGCTCTCGCTGCCAATACTGAACAGGACAATACGGGTTTCTCATCCAGCCATACTGTACACAAGCCACAATTTGCAGTTTCACACCCTCTTTTCACGCCATAATATCCCCTATCCCGCAAAAAGTCTAGCAATAATACATCCGCCTCTATATTGCCCTCTTCTATTTTTTCATTTATCCATAACTTAATTTTCATATTATTCTCCCCATCATAGCTTTTCTATACAACGCTTTACTAGGACTTTAGCCAGTTGTTTTCTATATTCTTTACTACCACGCATATTTGTTCCAAATATAATCTCATCTGTTACCCTATCTATGGTTTCTGCTGTCATCTTATCTTTATCTATCATATGTAAAACAGCTCTTGCTGGTCTTGCGCCAATGGAAATATAATACTTTTCTTCATCCTCAGCCACCGCACAGGCGATGATTGGAAAATCCGTTTGTGTCATTCTCTGGCTCAGATATTGAATGTTACGGCCATCTTTTCGGATGATAATACGAACTAAAATATCGTTGTCTCTTGGCATAGTCATAAATTTATATAAGGGTATCAAACCACCTTTGTATAGCTCTACATAAGTGTCCAATGCTTGTAAGCAAGTTAATATATCTGAAAAACCATATCGGCCGAACACACTCCCCCCGATTGTTGCACTATTTCTAAACTGCACACCCACGATATGCCTTGTACACTCTTTAAACGCATTGCCAAAATACTTATTCAAAGAAATACTTTGCTCCACCGCTCGCAAAGAACACATACAGCCAATTAAAAATGTATTTTCATCTTCTTCTATTTTATCTAATCCTAGACCTGAAAGGTCTATGGCATTAACAATATTTCGATTCCCCATTTTAAGCCATAGCATTCCTCCAAGAAGAATATTGGTTCTTTTTTGATTTAGTTCATAGGCCTCTGCTAGATTGTTTACTTTTACATAATTTTGAATATTCAGCACAAAAAATCTCCTCTCAAGCTCCCTGTTATTTTACAACAATAGTAGCATAAAACAGGCTCTTTTTCAATAAATGATTCCAGCTTGATAATTTTTCACTCTAATATTTTTATAATATATTGTAAATAGATAGAGATTATTGTATTATTAAATGAATATTTTGTTGAAAATTAGGAGGCGCATCATGAAATTGTTAAAAGAAAGAATTCAAAAAGATGGAATTGTGAAACCGGGAAATGTATTAAAAGTAGACAGCTTTTTAAATCATCAAATGGATATTACTTTAATTAATCATATTGGGGAAGAATTTAAACGTCGGTTTGCGGACGCACCCATCACTAAGATTTTAACTATTGAGGCATCCGGCATTGGTATTGCCTGTATCGTAGCACAGTATTTTAATGTCCCTGTAGTATTTGCAAAAAAAGCGCAAAGTATCAATATTGATGGAGATATCTATTCCACAAAAATAGAATCTTTCACTCACAAACGTAATTATGATGTTATCATTTCTAAAAAGTTCCTAAGTGCCGAAGATCATGTTCTGATCATTGACGATTTCCTTGCCAACGGTTGTGCCTTACTCGGTCTGATTGAATTAGTTAAAAATGCTGGTGCAGTTATTGAGGGTGCCGGAATTGTAATTGAAAAAGGATTTCAAACTGGTGGGAAAATAATCCGTGAAATGGGTATTCACCTAGAATCCTTAGCCATTATAGATTATATGACTGATAATACTGTCACCTTTAGATAGGCAGATTTCTCAAAATTAAATGGATATCAAAAAATGTGAACTCCACAATACATTTTTTGATATCCATTCTCTATTCTTTTATTCTACATCTTTTATACTAAAGCTCACTCTGCCCATTTTATCTTTTCCAAGACATACAACCTTAACTTCTTGTCCAAGACTTACAAAGTCTTCTACCTTATTGACTCTCTCTTTTGATATCTTTGAAATATGAACCATACCCTCTTTACCTGGTGCAAATTCAATAAATGCTCCAAATTCTTTTATGCTAATAACTTTTCCTTCAAAAATTTGTCCCTCTTCAAAATCAGTTGTAATAATTTTAATCATCTCCAAAGCCATATCCATGCTTTCTTTTTCAAGGCCACATACTGATACCGCACCCTCATCGGAGATATCAATCTTCACGCCTGTCTGTTCGATAATGGCATTGATTGTTTTTCCTCTTTGTCCTACTACATCACCAATCTTTGCAGGGTCAATCTGAATTTGTTCAATCTTTGGTGCATATTTCCCTACTTCTGGACGCGCTTCGGAAATACAAGGATTCATAATCTCATTTAAAATATACATTCTCGCTTCTTTAGTCTTTGCAATCGCTTCCTCAATAATCGCTCTTGTTAAACCATGAATTTTGATATCCATTTGAATTGCGGTAATACCATCTTTTGTTCCTGCCACCTTAAAGTCCATGTCTCCAAAGAAGTCTTCCAAACCTTGAATATCTGTTAATACCAAATAATCATCCTCTGTATCACCTGTCACCAATCCAGTCGAAATACCAGCTACTGGCTTGCTGATTGGCACACCTGCTGCCATTAAGGATAAGGAAGAGGCACATACACTCGCCTGTGAAGTAGAACCATTTGATTCAAATGTCTCTGATACCGTTCTGATCGCATATGGAAATTTTTCTACACTTGGCAACACTGGTATCAAGGCTTTTTCCGCTAAAGCACCGTGTCCGATTTCACGTCTTCCCGGCCCTCTTGACGGTCTTGTTTCTCCGACAGAATATGATGGGAAGTTATAGTGGTGCATATATCTTTTTGAAGTTTCCGCTTCATCTAAACCGTCAATTCTCTGCGCATCTGAAAGAGGTGCTAAGGTAGTAATCGTACATATTTGTGTTTGTCCACGCGTGAACATACCTGAACCGTGAACTCTTGGCAATAAATCAATCTCTGCCAATAATGTTCTCATCTCGGTAATTCCTCTTCCATCCGGACGCTTGTGATCTTTTAAAATCATCTTACGCACAGTCTTTTTTTCATATGTGTAAACTGCTTGTCCCAAAAGTGCTAACCATTCTTCATTATCCGCAAATGCCGCTTCTAATTTTTCTTTAATCGCTCGAATCGCATCTTCTCTTACTTGCTTTTCATCTGTAAAAACTGCTTCTTCCATTTCTACTGGAGGTACAATTTCTTTAATTGCTGCAAATAATTCTTCTGGAATTGTACAGCTTGTATAAGTATGCTTTTCTTTTCCACACTCTGCTACGATGTTATCAATAAATTTAATGATTTCTTGGTTCATTGCATGAGCTGCAAAAATCGCCTCTAACATAACATCTTCTGGCACTTCATTCGCACTCGCTTCAATCATCGCTATTTTTTCTCTGGTAGAAGCTACTGTAAGCTGTAAATCTGATTTTGCTTTTTCCTCTGCTGTTGGATTGAATACAAATGTCCCGTCCACTAGGCCTACTTGAGTCATAGAACATGGTCCGTAAAATGGAATATCGGAAATTGCCGTAGCAATCGCTGATCCTAACATCGCTGTAACCTCTGGACTGCAATCTTGATCAACCGACATTACTAAGTTACTTAATGTAACATCATTTCTATAATCATCTGGAAATAATGGTCTCATCGGTCTGTCAATAACACGAGAAGTCAACACTGCGTTTTCAGACGCTCTTCCCTCTCTCTTATTAAATCCGCCTGGAATTTTCCCCACAGAATATAATTTTTCTTCATATTCCACACTCAATGGAAAAAAATCAATCCCATCTCTTGGTTTCTCTGACGCTGTTGCTGTTGATAATACTACTGTATCTCCATAATGCATAAATACCGCACCATTTGCTTGTGCTGCTACTCTTCCTACCTCTACGGTTAAAGGACGTCCAGCAAGCTCCATTGTATAACTCTTATACATATTCTTTTTCTCCTTTTCATTTTTTAAGGAAAGTTCTAGCATAACATATACCGAAACTACTGAAAAATTGACTGCCATTCTCGCCCTCTTGAATCAACTTTTCAGTGGTCTCGGATTAAATAGCCATAGCACTTTCCCTTTTTATAGTATCTCCTCGTGCTAAAATAGGGCGGATATCATCCGCCCCTCATTTCATTCTTACTTTCTAATTCCTAATCGCTCAATTAATGTACGGTATCTTTCAATATCGTTTTTCTTTAAGTATGCAAGAAGTCCACGTCTTTGACCAACCATTTTAAGAAGCCCTCTTCTTGAATGATGATCTTTTTTGTGTTCTTTTAAATGCTCCGTTAATTCATTAATTCTTGCTGTTAAAATTGCTACTTGAACCTCTGGTGAACCGGTATCTCCTGGTGTTCTTCCGTACTGCTCAATAATTGCTGTTTTCTTGTCTTTACAAATCATGCTTTATTTCCTCCTTTAATTTAACCGCCTAATATTAAGACCGAGGTCGGAGTGTCCTCTTGCTGAATATTGGCTAATTTCATACCTTGATAGTATACCACAAGATTTTTCTGATGTAAACTGTTTTG
>JGI994J12354_10000583_pt1 | contig 36241 bp, 40 predicted proteins | sample IntmicLarv3ML3BL_FD_12354 | JGI IMG/M metagenome (IMG submission 12354) | reverse complement strand
CAAAGCGAAGAAGAACGAACGTTCCGAATATTGGGATTTTCTTCTTCAGTATACTAAAGAACCTGATGAGTTCAAGATGCGTTTTGCGGTCGTCATGATGATGGGGAATTTCATTGACGACGAACACATCGATGAATACCTTACAATACTGAACAGAGTGAAGCATCCCGGCTATTATCTGAAGATGGGCGTTGCCTGGGCTGTTGCCACGTGCATTGCGAAATATCCTGAGAAAACGCTAGCTTTCATGAACAACAATTCATTAGATGACTGGACATTCAACAAGTCTGTACAGAAAGCCGTTGAATCATTCCGCGTCAGTGATGAAATGAAGGAAACTCTCAGGGGGATGAGAAGGAAAACAGTTCGCTGACAATTCTGTTGGCATTATCCTTTCCTACTCTTGCACCTCTTCTTTCGTAGAATGACCAACCTCTTCTTTTGAATTCTTCCCTGAATTCCAAACTTGTCGAAGCGATGATCCTTCCGCCAAGATCCTCTTTCATGATCAGACGCATCATCTCCTTCGGAACGAAAATAAGGGTTGCATCGAAATGTTCGGAGACCATCTGTATCAATGTTGCAAAGTCGGTCCTTTCTTGAAGTCTTTTGTATTCGATCTCAGAGTCTGGCACTTCTTCGTACTTTGATATTACGCGATCACCGGAAATGAATCCGTATCTCCCGGAAATGATACCGAATGATGTTTCGCATATCTCATATATCCTGCGTTTCAGATTTCGCACTTCGGTCACGCGGCCGCCGAATATCTCTTCAGCCGATGCTTCTTCATATCTGAAGACCGCAGAATCATTGGTTATCACAAGGACTTTCATGGTTTACCTTTCGATCGTCTCAAAGTTTACTTTTCTTCGGTATCTTGTTCTCGCAGGGCACACCGACCTGACATTCGCTACATCCGTAGTATGGATGGTGCATGTCGAATATTCCCTTGAGATATCCGGCACACTTCATATTGTCCTTTCCGCCGTCCAGGGATATTGCGGATACCGGGCATTTCCTAATGCATGCGCCGCACATTGAACAGTTATCGTACAGTCCGCAGGACCGTTCCGTGAATTCTTTTTCCATTGTTGTAAGGATGCTGCCAAACCTTCCTGCCGCTCCTTTCTCGGTTATCAATGCTCTTGTTAACGAAAATGTACCGAGACCGCATGCGTATGCTACGTGGCGTTCAGACCAGTTGCTTGAGAACTGCGGAATCTCCTTCGGAGCATCCGTGAACCTGGGTTCCTTGAAACGGGGATCCTGAGAGGGTATCACGGACACATATCCTTCCTTCTCGATCTCCGACCTCATCTCGTTCAGGAACCTGCCGATCAGTGCCTGACCATCGATCCTTACGTGAAGCCACTCGAACGATATCCTGTCCTTCTTGATCTTGTTGCTCCTTTTGAGCTCTGAACTGTACGGAAAGAACACGGAAATGATCGTCTTTGCGGAAGGAAGCCATTCATTCGGATGTATCATTTTCAGCTCGGTCCCATCGAGTTCTGTGAAATACGGATCGTTCGGATCTCCGAAGCCGAATATCGGCGTATCGAATATTCTCTTTCCCACTAGTTCCGGTAAAAGGGCTTTATCTGAACTGATGTAATTTAAATCGGAAAGCAAAAGATGATTCGCGATCCTCTGAACATCCATACCCCTGTTAACATTCTACGAGGTTATAACGATAATGCTTCCCAGTATGTGCGTTACTTCACGGCAGAGAATCTGTACGCAATGGAGCAATTCCCTTCATGTGAGACCATGCACGGTCCCAGCGGCTTGTTGGGATTGCATGCTTTACCGAACATCGGACATTCCTCTGAACGTATCAGTCCTCTGAGGACCTCTCCGCATCTGCATCCTTTAGGTTCATCCTCTACCCACGGAACATCCTTCAGAATGTCCTCGTGAACTTTGACTGCATCGTTGTTCTCGAACTTTTTCTTCAGGACCAATGCACTCTTCGGTATGGTCGGGAACCCGCGCCACATCCTATCCGCGGTATCGAACGTTTCATCCAGAAGTTTACGGGCCTTGAGGTTGCCTTCTTCTTTGACCAAACGGGAATATTCATTCTCGACCTCTGCTCTTCCTTCGGATATCTGTTTTACCAGCATGTATGATGCCATCAGCAAGTCCAGCGGTTCGAACCCCGCCACTACCTGAGGCATCTTGTATCTCGTTGCGAACGGTTTGAATATCTCTGTTCCTGTGATGACCGCGACATGTCCGGGTTGAATGAATCCTTGCACCATTATCTCGCCCATCTGGAAGATCGCTTCCAAAGCAGGAGGAACGATGCGGTGACAACTGTAAATGCTGAAGTTCTCGGGAACTCCTTTGCTCAACGGTACTGCTGTGGTCGGTGCTGTTGTTTCAAATCCCACTGATACGAAAACGACATCATTCTTCTGTTCGGATGCCATTCTCACTGCATCCTCTATCGAATAAACGATCCTTACATCTGATCCGTCCGCTTTCGCGTCGTTCAGAGAGCCGATGGTCGTCGGAACTTTCATCATATCTCCGAACACACAGATCGTTTTGCCGGCCCTTGCCAACGTTATCGCTGATGCGATCTCATGGCTTGTTGTGACGCATACAGGACATCCCGGACCCTGACGTATCTCTACGCCCACGTCATTCAGCATTTCCTCGAGACCGAATCTCACCATCGTATCCTGGTGGGTTCCGCAGACATGCATGAATTTGTATTCTCCTCCTATCTCTTTGATGGAATTGAGTATCTTTCCTGCAGTCTCTTGGTCACGATATTTGAACATGTCATTCCTCCTGTATCTTTATTGACCGTATCGCACACGCCTGCCCCTTCGTTATTGTTACGGACGAGTTGCATTTCGGGCAAGCCAATATCGGAACTGTATGTTCATGGTAATCGTTCTCCAACGTTTCCGCTTTCCCGCCGTAATTGCATTTGGTGCACCGTATCATTACCGGTTCGTGTTCAATGACAAGAACTGAGTTCTCAAGTACCGTGTTCTTGGTCATTATCTCGTATGCGAACTGCAGCTGATCGTCACCCAGACTTGTCAGATCCCCTATCAGGATGACAAGTTCTTCCGCTTTTATGACGTTGTGTTTTTCCAATTCTGCTGTTGCTGCCTTGATGATATCCGACATTACGGCTACTTCGTGCACGCATGTGCATTACCGTATCGTATTAAATTTACTTGCCGTTTATTGCTGTGTTGTCTCATTTATTAGCTCATTTATTGGCTCATTTATTGGCTCATTTATTGGCTCATCTGAAATCGATCATGAATATCATTCACTTCGTCGGAATCCATTTACCGGCTTTCTTGCTCCCTATTCTTCGAATCATTTCTTTTTCCGTCAAGGAAGTTATCGCCCTCTTGACCGTAGCTTTGGATAATCCGGTGACCACGGATAATTCATCTACCGTTCTCCCTTCATCGCCGCATATTGCATGATATGTGTGGAATTCTGCTTCTTCCAAATCTTTTATATCGGCATCCGTTGGCTTCCGAACTTTCTTCTCCGGGGCTCGTCTGAACGTGATCCTTATGCCATCTGCATCCACACTGAATTCGGGCTCTGGCACACCCATAGCATCACATTCTCTACGCATCATGGGTATGCCTGCTGCCCAGTTCTCAACGTACCCCATGTCGTAAAAGGCATGTGCGATCAAAGGATTCGCGGGTTTCGATTCGTGCTTCGTAGAGAGTTCCTCTGCCGTCCATCCCTCCGGAAGTCGCCCGGGATTGAATACTTCCACGCGATCGGGATAGACCCTGATGCTTGTGTCCATGGCCTCCGAATAGTCACGGTGGACTGTGCTGTTCATTACCGCTTCGCGGAGAGCCTTTTCAGGATACGGATATTTCATAACTCTCTGCAGACCTTCGATGTCATACGTTCCCTGAACATACTTTTCCCAAAGCATCTCCATAACGCGGTCCGGTTGTGATACCACCGGACCTTCGATCCTGTCATCCCTCAGTAAACGTTCATCTTCGCTGAATGCCCCTATTTTTGTCACTCCCGCACGGGTTACCTTAAGCGGATTTTTCGAGAATAAGATGGCGGCGGCTCTGGTTATGCCGTCATCATTGATCAATTCATATCTTCTCAGAAGAGATTCATGATCGCTATCGATCGCAGCCGAACTCATTCTCTTGGATGCCACCCCTTTCCTGACGAACGTATCAATGGCTTCCGGCGAAAGATCGGATAACTTAATGTTCTTCGCATCTATGTCCGTCCACGAAAAACCCGACCTGCGTATCAGAAAATCCGTCAATTGTTTTCCGGTCAGCCTTCTGGTAGTACTCCCTACTCTTATACAAAGCGAATCGCCGTTGAAAACTGGATCCTCTGACGTTTTATCGTAACGACAACGTATTGCTTACCATTCTCTATTCTTGTCTCAACATCTGGATGAAAATTCATTCTGCTGAAAACCTTGTTCGGAATCTCTTCCATCAGTTTCTTGGCGTTGCGTATACCTACGATCTCACCTTTGTCATTCTTTCCTATTATAATCTTCCCACCGGCAACATTCGCAAATGCATTGACGGTATCGAGATAGTCATCATGCCAAGATGCCTTCCATTCTTCGTTCTGCGATTCCATATTCCTACCTCCTATGCCACACGAGTAAAATATGTTTTCCAAGCGAGGGTTTCACATTGGCTCCGTTTGTTTGCTTTGTAGGGCTTACTCACTATTCTGAACTGTGTTCATTTACTTTTTGAGGCCAAAATCGCATTCTTTCCTTATTGAACATTTTTCACATTTCGGCCTGCCCGGCAGACAGACGACCTGCCCGTGGCGCACCATATACCGGTTGATATCGTTCCACCGTTCTTTCGGTGTTATTTCCATTAACCTGAATTCAGTGGCTTCGGGATCCTTTGTATTCACAAGCCCCATAAGATTAGACATCCTGTGCACATGGGTGTCAACACATACGGCAGGGATGCCGAATGCGTAGGAACGGACACAGGCGGCTGTTTTCCTGCCGACCATAGGCAATGAAAGAAGGTCATCGGTATCTGACGGGACGGAAGAATCGAAGCGTTCTATCACTTCCCTGCATGTTTCCTTTATCGCCTTTGCTTTCTGTGCGGGGAACCCTGCGGGACGAATGAGTTCGGCTATCTTTTCGGGGTCGGCACAAGCGATGCAATTCAGTGAATCGTACTCATTGAATAATGCGTCTGATGCTTTCCTTGTGTTATCGTCCCGCGTACGTTGTGAAAGTATCGTTGCGATCAGAACATGGAAGGGGTCGGGAGACCAAAGGGGAGACAGACCTTCGGAGGACCTTCCGGGATATGCTCCTTTGTCGTATTCCCGGGACAGAGTGTCCAATATCCAAACTATATCCTTCTTAGCCATTTCTTCAGATCTCCTGCCATGAACAATGATCCTGTGATCAGGATGCGTTTTCCGTTCCTTATCCTTTCTGCAATGTCCATTGCTTCTCCGATATTGTCCGCAAAATGAACATTACTGCTGAATCCTTTCATTATCTTCTCTAATTCCTTTGCAGGGAATGCTCTTTCGGAATCGGGTTGCGTTACAACGATATCACTCGCAATACGGGAAAGGTTCTCTGATATCTCTATCGCTTTTTTGTCGTTCAGCATACCTATTACAAGCACCACTTTTCCGTACATCGTTTCGATATCTTTTGAAAGTGCCAGTGCACCAGATGCGGTGTGCGTGACATCAACGATGATGTGGCCGATATGCTCCATTCTTCCCGGCCATTTTACATCGGATATTCCTTTTTCGATGTGCTCTTCGGCAATACCCATCCTCCTGAGAACTTCTATGGCAACGATCGCATTCTCGGCCTGACAGCGCCCCGGGATCCCTATCTCATATCTCTTTCCGGAATACTCCATTGATGTTCTTCTGTCGGTAACGTTCACGTTCTTTATCTTTGAAACATCAGCAAAAATCAGTTCTGATCCTTTCTCCCGGGAGATCTTCCCGATCGTGTTCAATGCATTTCCTGTGTTTGCCGTCACGACAGGAATTCCTTTCTTGATGATACCTGCTTTCTCGAAGGCTATCTTTTCGATCGTGTTCCCAAGTATCGATGTGTGTTCCAGGCTTATGTTGGTTATCGCGGATATCTCAGGAATTACGACGTTGGTTGCATCGAATCTCCCTCCTAATCCGGTTTCCAGTACTGCATACTCCGCATTCATTTCCGCAAAATAAAGGAATGCGGCCGCGGTCATGACCTCAAAGAAAGTGCATTCGTTACCTTCTGTTCTCATTTCCTCGGCTGCGGTCCTTACGATGTTCAGGATGCTCTCCAGATCTTCGTCGGAGATATTGTTACCGTTCACGGAAATGCGTTCGTTAACGCTTACGATATGCGGTGAAGTATATGATCCTGCGCTGATGCCTGCGGCCCTCAGTGAAGAGTATATCATCGCACACGTCGAACCCTTTCCGTCCGAACCTGCTACGTGTACGGATCTGAATGAATTTTGAGGGTTTCCCAGCTTTGACAATAATTCCGATATGTTCTCAAGGCCGAGTTTCATTCCCAGCGACCCGAGGCTGTTCAGCCATTCGATCCCGCCGTACATATCAGATACCTTCGGACAATTGCGATATCCATCCATTGACCGTTGTTCCTTTCTTCTTTGCTATTGCTCTGATCATGGACATCGTTCCGGAACCGTATTGTGCCGCCTTTTTCGGCTTCAGCGCTATCTCCGGCTGATCTATTGCTGTTGCAACATCCCTCAGAACATGTTTTCTAAGGTCCTTGGGTTCAAGGTCCTCTATGTCAATGGCCTTCACGATATCGATCACGTTCTGATCCAAGAACGGGTATCTCAGCGTTTTACCAAAATTTCCGGCGACCTTCTGTTCATGTTTTATCGTAACTTCCATAAGGTTGAGCATATCTGCTTTCATTTGATCCCTGAGCTCGTTCTTTTCCAGGTCCACATATTTCGAATATCCTGCGAACAGTTCATCTGCGCCTTGTCCGCTCAGTACGGTGTCCTCCGATGCGTACTTGAGAACATAGAAAAGAGGGACCTCAAATGATAATGTTATGGGATTCACGGTTCCTGTGATCCTTATCATTTCTTTGATCTCATCTTCCAGTTCTTTTTCCCTGATCTCGATGTGTTTCCATTTCAGCCCCATGATCTCGGCAAGTTCTTCCGATGCGACCACATCGTATGCATCTTCAACACCTACTGTGTAAAGAGTGACATCACTGTATCTTCCCGCCATCGCGGCCACGATCCCGCTGTCCAATCCTCCTGAGAATGCTATTGCGGTACTTTCGGACACCATTTCCTTAACTGCAGAGTCAATGGCAAAGTTCAGTTTTCCGGAGACCGCATGGACCATACTGTGGATTCAGCGATTTTGTATTTATTTACTACGGGAAAAAACACCCAGATTGCTGTTCGCAACCCGAGAGGAATAATAACACGAAACTAAGGAAAGGATATTATCCGTGTTGCACCATTCAGGCTCATGGACGGAGTAACGCGCATAGGTGTGTCACTGGAACCTGAGCTCTTGAAAGAATTTGATGAAACGATCATGAAGAAGGGTTATGTAAGCAGGTCCGAAGCCATACGCGACCTGGTCAGAGATGCACTGGCCGAGAACGAATGGAAGAACAATGACCAGCATATGGTAGGCGTTATCGTCATGATATATGACCACACAATAAGCAACGTCAAAGAAAAACTGATAGATCTGCAACATGAACGCGGACACAATATCAGTACGACCGTTCATGTTCACCTTGACCACGATAAGTGTATGGAGATCCTCCTGGTCGGCGGACCGCTTGGAGAACTGAAGGCACTGACGGATGAGATAACGTCCATCAAAGGAGTGCTCAGAGGACGTTTGACCATGGCTTCGCCCGTATCCGGGAATATGCACCATGTGGGGCACAGGCACTGATATAAATGAAAGACCTCGAGAAGATCAGGAACATTGTAGTTTCAAACGGGATCGAACTGTCAGGACCGCACCCTGCACCTTCCTCTGACGTCAAGACGGCAGAGAAGTTCAGAACCATCTGCAAGACCGATAAATGCGGCAACTTCAACAAAAGCTGGACCTGTCCTCCGGCGGTCGGAATTCCCAAGGACTGTGTGAAGAAGCTCAGTGAGTTCGAGAAAGCGATGATCATCACGAAGACGTTCCCGATCGACCTGAACGATCAGGCCATGCTCGAAGGCATAATCGTTGAACATCAGGCCCTGTGCAGGAACGTCAAAAGGATATTCCTGAAGGAAGGATTCGATGTGCTGGCACTTACAGATGGCAGGTGTACCTATTGCGAAAAATGTTCTTACCCCGAACCATGTATCGCACCGGAAGAACAGATGCCTTCGGTCAGCGGATTCGGAATAGATATGAGCAAGTATATCACAGGATGCGGCATCGAGTTCTCATTCTCGAAGACATCGGCTACGTTATACGGCATCATAATGTACAAATGATCCCGGAACCTAACACTTGCAGACCAAGTTGTATGCGATCACAAGAGTGGACGTCTTTTCTGTCACACTGCGTCCGTAATGTCTCTTCAATATCGCATCGGACGATGGTGCAGGCGAGCACATGACAACGTCGCAACAACCATCATCTTCGCCCAGTCCGTCGTAATGCATCGGAAGGAGAACGAATCTTTCTTTTCCTACACCATGCACTTCCGGGAAGATAATGAAATCCTCAGAAACCCAAACTACGTCCTTCCTGTCCTTGTATTCATGTATCTTGCATGGAGGGAGCATTGCACCCATCACGTTACCGACAGAATCTTCCAGCAGCATCGTTGATGTCTCTTCGCGCGGGAGTGTCTTATCGCAGAATATGCAGATACGGACGTCTTTCTCCATGGCCATCTTGTATGCTTTATTGACCACGTCGATCCCGGTCATCGACCTCACTGATTCTTCCTCGGCGGCGATCAGATTGGAAATATCCTGGTCCATCTGTATCGCATGCACGATACCTTGCGTACATGTCAATTTCTTAAGGATTGCGCTCTGGTCGTTCACATTCGGTAAACGGGAATCTTATTCAAAAATGTACTGTTCGCCGACGAAGACGGATGCCGAATATCGCCCCCTCCGATACTGAACTGCCGCTCATACTGTACTCGAAGGCCTCTGAGCTCTGCCTTTGGATCGGATCAGTGCGAAATGATCTTGGATACGAAGTCCGTGATGATCGCATCCGCCTCTTCGCAGAGATGTTCTGACGGCGTTTTAGCGGCTTCGCAGTACAGCATTGATGCGTTCGCGAGCGGTTCTGTCAAAGTGAAGCGTTCATCTTTGTTTTGCATCCAATATTCTCTGACGGACTCGTTCTTTTCATCGGTCAGTCGTAAGAATTTGTCTTCGAATATCTCTTTCATTGCTTCCATTCTTTGCACTGTGCCCGAGATCCTGATCTCTACCGTTGCCTTATCTGCCGATCTTTCTCCCGTTTTTCGCAGATCAAATAAATTGAACTTCTTTCTCATCTTTTGATATTTGATATACATATCCAACAGAGCTCTGGTCCTGGTCAGCATGACCTTGGGGTCTTCTTCGTACCATATCAGCTCATCCCCGATATTGGAGACATCGATGAACGTTTTGAACAGGCCTGTCAGATCACGTACCTTTCCATTCTGCAAGTACAGCTGGATCGTCTTACCAGGCAGATATGCCGAAGAAATACCAAAGGCAGGATCCATAGCCAAACTGATCATCTTCGTAACGTGCGTGCCTCTTCCTTCGACCTCGTCTGCTTTCGTGGACTTGAGGTAGTTGGAAAGATATTTGGCAACCATATCCAAATTGGCGATGGCGGTATCTTTATCTTTGACCAACGAGAATGATCTTTCCCAGTCATGTGCAGCTCCTGTGATGCGCTTCTGAAGTGCTGCTGCACAGCCTTTGAACAACCACGCTTGTGAATTATTCAGATCGGCCTCCAGTACTTTGACGGCATTTGCCTCCGCGGCTGCAGGATCGTTTGATCGAAGAGCTGATTCCGCAAGCGCGATCCAATCTTCTGCGATGTAAGCATTATCGCGACCGACGGTCTGCTTGATCTTTTCCTGGATCATTATTTTCTGCCCGCAATGAACGCAGAATCCGAACTCTTTGTTCTCATCCAGCCCGATCTCCCCGGCACAGTTGGGACATTTCAGCGCTATAAGGCCCATATGATGAAAGACATGGCATGCTCTATAGAAAAATGTGATGCTTATGCTAAATAAAATACAATAAACAATACCGGTAAAGAGGATACCAACGATTTTATAATGAATACCGGTTGGACACCGTGAATGAGAAAACTGGTCATAACAGAGAAGGCGAACGCTGCCAGACGCATCTCCACGATACTGTCCGACGGAAAAGCGTCGTCAAAGAGCGTCAACGGCGTGAGTGTACTTTCATTCACTTCCGAGGGGGATGAATATAATGTTGTGAGCCTGAGAGGCCACATCATAGAGTTGGATTATCCTTCACAGTACAATGATTGGTCTGCGGGTTCTCCTGTTGATCTTGTGTACGCACCGCAGATCAAGACCGTCAAAGTGAAAGCTATCATAAACACGATAAGGTCACTTATCAGCGAATCTGACGAAGTGATAATCGCAACCGACTACGACCGCGAGGGGGAATTGATCGGTATGGAAACGGTGCGTGCGGCTGATGCTGACCTGAGCATCGTCAAAAGAGCGAAGTTCAGCGCACTGACCAAAGGGGAAGTGGAGGCTGCATTCAAAGCTTTGACAGATCCGGATGTAAGACTTTCAGACGCCGCAGAAGCAAGACAGATCATCGACCTCTCATGGGGTGCCGTTCTTACGAGGCTCATTTCGCTGTCATCCGGACAGGTCGGTAAGAACTTCATGTCCGTCGGCCGTGTACAAAGCCCTACACTCAAGATACTTGTGGACAGACACGAAGAGATAGAAGCGTTCGTTCCCGTTCCGTTCTGGAAGATATCCGGAGAATTCGGAATGCTTGCATTCAAGGGAGACCACTCCAAGAATCCGTTCTGGGAGAAGAACAACGCTGAGGAAGTGATGAAGAAATGTTCATCCGCAAAAGAAGGGAAGGTCGTATCATTTGACGTAACGATGAAGGAAGAATACAGACCCGCTCCGTTCGATACCACTCAAATGCAGGTAGAGGCGAACAAGATCGGCATTCCTCCTGCCACAGCAATGAAGTTGGCCGAGGACCTCTACACATCAGGATACATCTCGTATCCCAGAACAGAGAACACGGAATATCCGAAAAGCCTGAATCTGAAGGGCGTTTTGGAAAGGCTGAAGGATTCTGATTTCGCAAAAGAAGCTTCAGAGATTCTGGCGCAGCCTTCCGTCTATCCTTCCAAAGGTAAACGCAGAACCACCGACCACCCCCCGATCTATCCGACAGCGGGAGCAAGATCCGATAAGATGAAAGGGGACAAATGGAAACTTTACGAATTGATCGTGAGGAGATTCCTTGCCACGGTCGCACAGAATGCTGAGGCAGAAGTAACGAAATGCGGAATTGACGTTAATGGCGAGTTATTCAACGCCGAAGGTTACGTTCTCAAGAAAGCAGGCTGGAAGAAATATTATGGAAAATATTTGTCAACATCAAATTCACACATGCCTGTACTCGCCGTAGGTTCTGCGGTCGATGTGAGGTCTATGAGCATTGACGAGTCTGAAACGAGACCGCCGTACAGGTACAACCAAGGTTCGCTTATCCAGGAGATGGACCGTTTGAGCCTCGGGACCAAGAGTACAAGGCACGACATCATCGGAAAGCTGTTCTCACGTAACTATGTTCAGGGCAATTATATGATACCCACCGCCAGCGGTATCGCTCTCACCCGTGCGTTAGAGAAACACGGCGGCGGTATCGCGGATCCGGACATGACCGCCAAGCTCGAAGCAGATATGCTGAAGATAAGCGACGGCGAAAGGGATCTGGACGGTGTTGTCAGGGAATCGCAGGAAATGTTACACAGTGCAGCCACTGTCATATACACTGAAAAGGAACAGATCGGCGACGAGATACGCTCGGCATTGAGATCGCAGCAACACATCGGCCTCTGTCCGGAATGCGGGAACAACCTTTCTATACGGAGATCTAAGAACGGTAACTTCATCGGATGCGACGGATACCCCGAATGCAAAGTAGCATTCCCGATGCCCAGGGGGGCAATGGTCCAAACTACCGAAGAGAAATGTGATGTTTGCGAACTTCCGAAACTCAAGATCATCAGAAAGGGAAGCCCTCCGCAGACGATATGCGTTGATCCTAAGTGTTCATCGAACACATCGATGAACAGCCTCGGAAAGTGCCCGTCGTGCGAGAAGGGTGAGATAAGAATGATGTTCTCCAAAGCAGGGAAAAGATTCGCAGGATGCTCTTCCTGGCCCGATTGTAAACAAACGTATCCGTTGAGGCCTAAAGGATCCATTGTTCCCACGAACGTTCCATGTGAGGTCTGCGGATCGCCTGTGATCAAATTCGGAAAGGGAGAACAGTGCATAAAGATGGACTGTCCGGGAAGGAAGAAAGAAAGGTCATAGGATGTTTATGACCCTATGCTTCTGATCCACACAATCAGGATCTGAACATTTCGGGTCCGTGCAGCCGGTGTCTGAATATATCTTTACCTTTGGTTCACCCAGTATCGGGATCTTGGACATCATCACTTGTGAGATAACATTCTCTTTCAGCCCGTAAACGATCACGTTTATCGTCATTTCGTATTCCCTGACAGGTTTGGAGAGTTCTGTTCTGACCCTTACCTTACCGTCATCTGTTGTGGAATTGAATGACATCATATCGTCACCGGATCTCACGTTAGCTTTCACGTGACCGATCATCAACGCTCCTGCTTCAGAACAGCCTCTGGTGACCTGCGAAAGGAATTCTTTGAACTTGTTACCCGCTTCTTCCGGGGATGCGTTCATGATGCCGGTAATGGTCGCTGCGACCGTACCGGGAAGGTCTTCTTCTACCGTCGTCATAGCCCGGCCCTTTCTTCCAACCTTTCCATGTTCACACCATCGTCAGCCTGTATCCTGAGGATCGGACCTTCATACGGATACGAACGTATCACTTTCTCTATCTCGTCTGCAGTTTCCAAAGATACGACATCCATTTTGTTGATGAGAACGACATCGGCAACAGCAACCTGCTTCTTCAGCAGTCTTTCGAACACCTTCATTGCTTTCATGAACCTCTCTGCATCAATGACAATGAATATTGACACTTTATCGATGTTCAGGTGCTTCAGTTCATTTACTGTCTCGAGAACATCGCCCGGGTTGGCTACGCCGGTGGGTTCTACCAGAACAACTTCGGGGTTCACTTTGTCTTTCAGGAACGCTAACGTTTCTATGAGGCCCGTTTTCATGGTGCAGCACATGCACCCTCCTTCCAACTCACGGATCTCAACACCCTTTCCGTTGATAACGTCACCGTCCACGCCCATGGATCCGATCTCGTTCTCAATGACCGCGGTCTTGTAACCTTTCCTGACGATGCTGTCAATGAGTTTCAGCAGCACGGATGTTTTTCCCGCACCAAGCATGCCTGATATAACGATTAGATCCATTGGCTACGGTAACGTGACAGTAATAAAAAACAGTTACCAGCACTCTTCCCCTATTTCTTCGCAGACACCGTTCAATTCGTCAATGTCCTTGGAGATTCGCAGATTCCTGCATATGGGGCACTCGAGTTCTTTCTTCAATTTGAGCTTAACAGCCATCTGCGACTTGTCCAGACCAACTATCCTTCCGCACTTGCAGTATATTTTCTTGAGCGCAGATGCACGGACGTGATCCAGAGTGGGAACCACTTTAGCACCTTCCCGTGCCGTCCATAGCCGTAGCTGTTCTGTTCGAATCTTCTATGTTTTCTCCCCCAAATAGTTTCAGCGCAGACAGCCGTAAAAGTTATCGACGTCCCAATTTCCGCACTACAAAACGACTATCCGCAGAGTACATATAACCCTTTCGATAACAAAGAAAAATTGTGTATTTAAAGGCCAAAAAAGTGCATTGATTTAAGTTACGTTAAGCTAAAAATTCGTTGAAAAAAAGCAAAAAAATTGCATCCGATATCCCGTTATAATTCGCCGAGCTGTTCCAACTGCTTCAGCACATGTTCGCGCACTTTAGAGGGATCTTTTTCTGAAAAGGTACGTTTTCCGTTCTTCATCACCTGTTCTTCTATCAGTATCATATGGGAACCGCATTCGCACTTGATATCGTCCTCGGAAGACAGAGAAATATCCATGGCCAGACAGTCTTTGCATTGGTACGTGTACTTCCTGCCGCCGAATTTTCCTCTCTTTGATATCTGAGCTCCGTTCTTCTCTACTATATCCATTGATATATCCAATGTGGGGGCGTTGCTTATCGATGTTCCGACACCGAATCCTGATACGGATGTGTCTGCAATGTCCCTTATCGAATTCTCGTTCAGACCGCCGGAGACGATGATATCAACGTTCCTGAAACCGTTCATATCCAACTCCCATCTTATCTCCTGAATTAGTTCCCGGAAATTGCCTCTCCTTGAACCCGGCGTGTCGAGTCTTACGCCTTTCAGATCCTTAACAACGTTACACGCTTCCAGAGCCGCTGCTCTCTCGTCGGAGAAGGTATCGATGAGCATTATCCTCGGTACAGAATCTTCGATGACCTCGTCAAACGCCCTGAACGCTTCCGCGTTGCTTCCCATCAGCAGCATAAGAGAATGAGGTACGGTTCCAATAGGTTCTTTTCCTATCATTTCTCCGCCTATCTTTGACGACACCGCGTCACATCCCCCTATGTACGCAGATCTGTCAAGGACACCTGAAACTGCAGGGTGCATCCTTCTGTTGCCGAATGCGATCACAGTCTTCCCCGAAGCTGCTGTTTTTGTCCTTGCTGCTGCGGTAGCAACACCGGAGGGGTGGCAGATCATCCCTAACGTTGCAGTCTCCATTTCCCCAAACTCGCCGTAGTTGCCGTGGATGTTCATCACCGGAATGCGAACAGAATTGCTGTTCCTTGCTCTGAACACCGTTCCTTCGGGAATTGAGTAAATGTCTACCTTCTTACCTTCCATCAGCCTGAGAACTTCCTCGAGACCGCAGAACACTGCCCAGGGCCATCCTGCCGGCAGCGATGATGCAGTGAATTCCGCGCATACTTTCGTCTTATCGAGACCTTTCGCCTCAAGTATACGCATTGTCCGCTGGAAATATACATCAGCAGTATTCCCGTTGCGGATATCTTCCTCAGCTGCGCCGAATAGTTTCATATTATCACATGAATGCCTTTTTCCCAAGGAACACTGCCTTGGACCCTAACTCTTCCTCGATCCTCAGGAGCCTGTTGTACTTCGCGGTACGCTCACCGCGTGCCGGGGCTCCTGTCTTTATCTGTCCGGACCCCCAACCGACGGAAAGGTCTGCGATCATTGTATCTTCAGATTCACCGGACCTGTGGGAAACTACAACACCGTAACCGTTGTTGAAGCTCATTTCCGCTGCATCGCCTGATTCTGTGACTGTACCTATCTGATTCACTTTCAGTAATAATGCATTGGCCGCTTTCATCTGTATTCCCTTGCTCAGTCTTGACGTATTGGTGACGAAGAGATCATCACCGACTATCTGCACCTTGCTTCCCACTATCTTTGTCAACTCGGCAGTAGATTGGAAATCGTCTTCGAAGAAGGGATCCTCGATACTTATCAATGGGTAAGAGTCAACAAGTCTTGTGTAGTGATCCACCAACTCACCGGCGGTCAGTTTCAATCCGTCAACGTCGTATTTACCATTCTCAAAGAACTCGCTTGATGCTGCATCCAATGCAAGGAACACATCCTTCCCGGGAGAATATCCTGCGTCAGCGACAGCTTTCACGATAGTGTCCATTGCTTCAGCGGAAGTGTTTAACGGCGGAGCGAAACCGCCTTCGTCACCGATGTTGACGGCGGCTACGCCGTACTTCTTCTTCAATAGTGATTTTAATGACATGTATATCTCTGATGACGCCTGTAAACAGTCGGAGAACGTCTTCGATCCTGCGGGGATTATCATGAATTCCTGGATCCTGAGGTTACCTCCGGCGTGTTTTCCTCCGTTGATGATGTTGAACATAGGAACCGGCAAAGTAACACCGTCCGTTCCTATGTATTCGTAAACCTCACAGTGTTCCGCGAATGCTCCTGCTTTCGCCGCTGCCAAGGAAACGGCGACCATTGCATTACCTCCGAGCCTGGTCTTGTTTTCCGTTCCGTCCAATTCGATCATCGCTTCGTCAATTGCACGCAGGTCGGAAACATCCATGCCGGTAAGTTTCTTTGATATTTCCGTACGGATGTTCTCAACTGCTTTGAGCACACCTTTTCCACCGTACCGTTTACCGCCGTCCCTAAGCTCATGGGCCTCAAAGGAACCGGTGGATGCGCCGGACGGCGCTATCGCGGTTATCTTGTGCCCTTTGGCGAGTATTTCTGCTTCGACCGTAGGATTCCCTCTGGAATCCAGGACTTCCCTTGCCCAAATCTTCTCTATTTTCATTTCTATTCCTCAGTGATACGGATCTCCATGCGGCTGGCAAGGAGTTCTCTGTCCTTCTCCGTCATATCATCAGACCTTGCCGAGACGACCAGGGACATGTGTGAATTGTTACTAAGTATCTGACAGATCATCGTTATCACAGAATTGAGATCATTCTTTTCGATCATTGTGTCGATGTCATCGATTATCACAGCAGGGGACTCTTTGGATGCTGCGAATTCGTTTATGGTCCCCATTATCGTTCCGATCTTCTCCGGTTCGATGTAGTCCGGACCTTCTTTTGACGACAGCCCGATAACATTAACGGCATCGTCATCCACTCTTTCAATGGCTGCTTTGATCTTTCCCGATGTTATAAGGAGAACATCACATTTCTTCTCACGGAAGAACACTGCCGAACGGTATGCATCATCGGGTTCGGGTTCTATCAGTAAATATGATCTTCCGAACTTCAGTTCGATGCCGGGGGCCTCATGAGCGTCGTCATCCTTCTTTCCGAAAAGTGATTTGAAGATGGAACGTTTTGGTTTCTCTTTGGATGGTTGATCCGATAATAATTCACGCAATTTGTCCAGCACTTCCGTGCTCTTGAACGGTTTCTGAATGGTTCCTGCGATCTCTATCCTGTCCTTGGGTATCTGATCGGGACCTGTTGTGAGCACGAGTACATTGGATAAGGGTGAACCTTTCTCGAGCATCATGTCCAGCAGTTCAATGCCGTTGTTCTCACCTACGGCAGAATCTAAAAGTACTGCGTCCGGTCTTGATGCTGACGCTGCTTCAAAAGCATCATCGACCGTGCTTGCACTTACGGTCTCGTAACCATCCACAGACAGGATCTCGGAAAGGATCTCCTGTATGGCTGCATTGTCGTCAACTATCAAAACTTTCATCGTCTGTCCGCTCACGAAGATTATCCAGTATGTTTCTCTTACCGTGATGCAACTATATTAATTATAAGGAAAGATCTTCAAAGGCTCGAAAAAAATGATTCAGCAGTCAAGCTGGAATGAAGCAAAAACAGAAAGGGAGAAGGCCGGACGGCCTTATGAGAGCATTATGATTTTCTGCTCTCTTTCGCCTTGGGCCTGAGGTTGCTGTATCCGCACTTCCTGCATTTGGTTGCTTTGGGTGCGTTTGTGGCGTAGCATGACATGCATACCGACTTGTCCAGAAGTCTGCTCTCAGCCTCTTTGAAACGTGCCATTATTATTCTCCTCTGACTCAGCCATTATAGAAGTATTATTTATAGGATTCTACGGCATCACTGAAAAAATGAACGTTGCCTTTTGAACACTTCGAGTCTTCCTTCCCATGTGTCGCTGGGAAGTTCGTGTGTTATCTGATCGGGTTTCAGGATATCTATGAGTTCAACACAAGCGGGATCAGTGAAGGGACGGTGCTGGTCTATCTTCGAAACGTGTGAGTATANTANCTTCCATCTCTCTGNTTCCGAAGCCTTATCCTCCGACGGAACGTAGTTGTCGGTATAATCTGCCGATGTACTCAACTGCAAGTGAACTGTCTTGATCCTGTTCTTCATTTCTTCCGGATATCCTTTGAATATGCCTATCAACGCTTTTATCGAGTCTGATTCGTTCCTGCAGTTGCCTAATGCGTTCATCAGGTGTCCGGTATCAAGGCACAGTCCCCAGTTATCAAAATCGAGATCTTTCTTCAGTATCCTGAACCCTTTATCATCTTTCAAAGTGAGTCCGGGCCACCAGAGATTCTCGAACAGGATTGTGAATGGAGGTTCTCCTTTCGGGAAGTTCTTTACGACATCGTTCATCATTTCCGTAAGCGAGTTCAGGACGTCTTCATCCTTATCAGTTCTCTTAAGTGCCAGCACTTCGGAAAGTCTCACGCTGCCTGCGTGGAAAACACCATATTTCGGCTTCAGTTCCGAAGCGAATCTTATTGCTTCGGTCACTTTCGAGACCATCTCCTGACGATCGTGCCCGAAGTGTATGAACTTCACATCCTCACTCGGATCCGGAGTGAATGATCCGGACCAGACGGAATGCCAATCCGTTGAGTAGGGTAAATGAACGCCCCCTATCATTCCTTTGTAACAGGAAGGCGGTGAGAAAAAGCCTGTAAGAAGTTCAAGACCGCATGCGTTCACGCGCTTTAACGAATCTCCGATATCGGTTCCCGGGGGAAGACCTTCTTCCTCATGATACACCGTATGGGAGAATAGATGCATCAGACCTCAGAACAGTTCGAATGCGGCTGACAACGCTGCGTTGACCGCAGACATCATGTCATTGCTGCTTCCCACGATTATGACGTCCTTCTCGGTTATCTTGGTATCAGCACGTATCTTCGCGGATAATTCCGGTCTGGTCTCGTCCATGTTCCAGCTCGGAGGGATCATCATCGCGCCGTTACGTATCACTATCGTGGTGCAGCCGTCTGCACCTGCCTTGATGCCTGCGTCGCGTTGCTGCATCCCGTTCTCGATCTTGTGTGCAACATCCAGAACGATGACTCCCTGCTGGAATGATCCGATGACCGAATCTCCGAGGTCGATGTCGATCACGCGCATAGGAAGCTCATTCAGGAACCCCGTACCGGATTTGGTTATCGAGATCCCTGTCTGTTTGACCGTGATCATCTCCCACTCTCTCAGAGTGTCGATGATCCTTCGCATGCTCCCTTCGCCTACGCCGATCATTTCCGCCAATCTCTTCCTGCCTATGCGCTTCCCGCTTGACAACAAATGGAGTGCCCAATAGACATTCGAATCAGCGAACCTGAACATCGGCCCGTATTGCGGCGCGTTTATGATCTTCATTCTCAGAACGTCCTTACCTTACCAAGTGCGATAAGCTCTGTGACTTTATCAACATTGTCCAGCCAATCTGCGGTTATTGCTTCAGCATCTTTCTTCCATGATTGGTACTTTGACTGGTCCTGCGAGAGTATCTGGACACTTGCGGTAAGCGGTTCGGAGACCGGCTTTCCGATCTGTGACAGCAGCCTTACATGAATCTCTGCNTCNGATGTCACTTTCTTTGCTATGTCGTCTGCAATGAGCTTGGACATGACATTGAATATCTTTCCTATGTGTGTTATGGGGTTCTTACCGGATGTTGCTTCCATGCTCATCGGCCTGTAAGGTGTGATGAGTCCGTTAGCACGGTTTCCTCTTCCTACTGAACCGTCGTCACCCATTTCCTGGGAAAGGCCTGTGCATGTCAGGTAGTAAACACCGCGTTTGTAATCGTCACCTGTGTTCACATCCAACTGAAGGTCGAGCTCGCCGTTGATCGTCTTCAGTGCGTTGTCGTAAACCCTGTTGTGTAATTCTTCGATGGCGGACTTGTAGTGGTCTGCATCGCTGATGTATTTGTCGACCATTGCGCATGCGACGGTAAGTGTGATCTTGTTGTCGATCCTTGATGCCATTACTTTAACGTCATGACCTGTCTCTTTCAAGGTGGACTTCAGCTTTCCGTTGATGTATTCCTCAGTATCAAGGACGACACGGTCCGTTATGCTGTACGGAGCGTAACCGACACCGAATGATGTGTCGTTCGCAAGTACCTTCGATGTCTGGTATACACCGCGCAGGTCATCTGAACCCTGTCCGATCCTTGCGTCCAATATTATCTCGGAATCCACGTCAAGGTTCTTGAACGTCCTCTTGAGGTATTCCCTTGCTGCCTTCAGTGCGGTGGGCTTGCAAGGCAGAGATATTTTTTTCCCGTCCAGTTCCACGAAAGTGGTCGCACGTCCGACCAGTAAGATGTATGCAGGGTCAAGAACAACACCGCCGCCGAATTTGGGGGCTGATGCACCTGCTGCTATCTGTGTCTCATCGGTGTTGTGGTGCAGCACCTGACCGATCTCTTTCTTGTACATCCTGCAGAGGGATTTGCTCACTTCCTCTGCGAGGGCATCTGCGACGCTGTCCGGGTGTCCGATCCCTTTCCTTTCGACAAGTTCGACCTTTCTCAAAGGTGTAGGTATCTCGTTCAATCCCTCTACGTAGATGTTCTTGGTCATTTTAGATTCTCCATTGATTTTAATGTACTATGTCTAGGACTCCTTAATGATACATAAACTACACTGATGTAAATATTCATATATGAATTATTACCATACTGTTTTATGAAATTTCCACGGGCGTCCGACATAAGAAGGGTCAGAAAAACGCTGGATATTACTCAGGCACAACTTGCCAGCGCTTCAGGTATCAGCCAAAGCACCATCGCCAAGATCGAAAGGAACAACATATCTGCAAGCTACACTACCATCGTGAAGTTGTTTGAAACACTTGAAGAAATGTGTCATAACGATTCCAAGAATCTCACTGCGGCGGACGTTGCGTCGAAGGGAGTGGTCACCATTCAATGCACTGAGAAGGTCAGATCCGCATCGGACCTCATGAGGACAACAGGATTCTCGCAACTTCCCGTTCTGAAGGGCGATGTTCCTGTGGGAAGTATTTCCGAACGTCGTATATTCGATCTTATACGCCAGGGAAAGACAATGGAAGAGCTCGGTGAGACCGGGATCTCGAGGATAATGGACGACTCCTTTCCTACAGTGAACGAAAGTACGCCGATGAACTCTATAACGTCAATGATGAGCGGTTCCGACGCTGTTCTCGTAACAAGGAAGGGCAAAATAATCGGAATGATCACCAATGCAGATATGCTGAAATTGATCGGATGATCTTATCCGTCAGCGGGTTTCACACGTATCTCGCTGCGTGAGATCGAAAGCATCATCATATCATGTGCCAGCACTGTATTTTCAAATATTACTGATGCTTCTCTTTCCAGTTCCGACAGATCTTCATATCTGTTACTTGCGTGTATCAGAACAAGCTTTCTTACATTGGATGATGCTGCCGCTTTCGCAGCATCCGTTGCTGTTGAATGCAGATTTTCCCGAGCCAACCCTGCGTCTCTTTCCAGGTATGTTGATTCATGTATCAGAACGTCCGCGTTCATTGATGCTTCGCCGATCCCTTCACAAGGTATCGTATCTCCGGTGTATACAATGATGTGACCTGAACGTACGGGGCCGATTATCATGTCCGGCGTTACTTCTTTGACCGTCTCGCCGTCCTGTATCTTTGAAAAATCACTCGGCCTCAATCCTAAAGATAACGCTTTCTCCTTATCGAATTTTCCGGGTACATCGTTCTGAATGAACTTATACCCCAGCGACTCGAGACCGTGTTCTGTCCTGAACGCAAGAACCTTTCCGCCTTTTACTTCAACGGCATCCCCCGGCATCATCTCGATCACTTCCAACGGAAATTCCAATTCCTTCAAAGGATCCTCGTCCTTCTTGACGAAAGATCTTTCACATGCTGCAAGTAAGAATTCCGTAGACCGTTCGATACCGGGAGGTCCGCATATCTTCAAAGGGCGCTTGCGGCCGGACATTCCCATCGTCTGCAGCAATCCGGGCAATCCCAGAATATGGTCACCGTGGAAGTGTGTTATGAAGATCGATGAAACCTTCATGAACGAAAAGGGAGAGATCATGAACTGTTTTTGGGCACCTTCTCCGCAATCGAATACTGTGATATCAGAATCGTTGCGAACAGCGACACACGGCAATGACCGAGTGCGTGACGGGATGCTTGCTCCCGTGCCCAGAAACAAGATATCAAGCATCAATACCCCAGATAATCCAGTTTCCTGTCCTTCTTGGTCTCTTTCTTGAACGTTTTGTAATGGTCCTTGCACAAGTGGGACGATTTAGCACTTTCGTTCTTTACGGTAAGTGAAGTTTCCCTTACTTTCTTGGTATTGATGGACCTCTCAGCTTCCTTAGAACATCCTGTGACGTCACATTCTTTTACGTCTGCCATGCTCCTGCTTATTATCACTTTCAGATAATTACTTTGCTATGTCCTTTTGAATTCAAAAACGTATATTTTCTTTCAAAAGCATTGAGAAACGTGTTTAAATGACGTTAATTAAGGTAAACGGTCATCTGTTGGAATACAAACCTTATATCCATGACCTCTGATACAGGGTCTGATGACTAAGGTGTCCCCATCAATACTTGCAGCAGATTTCTCCAAAATGGGGGATGAGCTGAGGCATATCGAATCCGTTGGGGCAGATTGGGTGCACCTTGATGTGATGGACGGAGCATTCGTTCCAAATCTTACGTTCGGTCCGCCTGTTGTCAAGGCAATCAGACCATTGTCGAAGATACCTTTTGATGTTCATCTCATGGTAAAGTATCCGGAAACGATGATAGATAATTTCATTGATGCGGGCGCGGATATGCTGACCATCCACGTAGAGTCGAGCGGTAACATCAAGAAGATGTTGGATCACATCAGAAGCAGGAACGTTGTTCCGGGGATATCTCTGAATCCGAAGACGCCGTTCTCGAGGATCAAGAAATACCTGGATCACGCCGATCTTGTACTGGTCATGTCCGTACAGCCGGGATTCGGAGGACAGTCTTTCATTGAAACGGTGATCCCGAAGATCACCAGGATCAAGGAATACGCCAAGGAAACGAAACATCCTATCGCAGTATCCGTGGACGGCGGCATAAACCGTGAAACGGGAAAGAGGTGCGTTAACGCGGGTGCAGATGTCCTTGTCGCAGGAAGTTACCTTTTCAAAATGGAGGAAATGTCCGAGGAGATAGAACTGTGGCAAAGCTTTCGATCGCCTTTCGAACCGTCCGCGAACCGATAAAGTTTAACTATACATTAGGGAATGAGGTATCATGATGAAAATAGGCAAAACGATGATTTGGGTCTTACTGGTCATCGCTTCTCTGGTCGTTCTGGCCGTAACTGCGCTTGCCGATGTCGACTCGTTGTTCGCGTACATCACACTCGCCGCGGTCATAGTGATAATGCTTTTGGGAACTGTTCTGCTCGATGAAGAACAACAGTGAGGCGGTCATATGGGAGTTAATCTCTCCGGGCTCACGGAACCGCGCAATATCGAACTTTCCGATCTCAGAGGAAAGACCGTCGCTGTTGACGCATATAACACCATTTATCAGTTCCTGTCCATAATACGTCAGCCTGACGGTACTCCGTTAACTGACAGCAAAGGAAGAGTTGCATCACATCTTTCCGGCCTTTTGTATCGCACCGCAAACCTTATCGAAGCCGGTATCGAACCTTCATTCGTCTTTGACGGAAAACCTCATGCTTTGAAATCGGACACTATCGCAGGGAGAAGGGAACGCCGGGAAAAGGCAGAAGGAGAATGGAAGAAAGCTGTTGAAGAAGGGGACATCAAGAAGGCGTTCTCAAAGGCTCAGCAAACGTCACGGATGACTCCCGATATAGTGGAATCATCAAGGCAGTTATTAGGATATCTGGGTCTTCCTGTTGTAAACGCTCCGATGGACGGTGAGGCACAGGGTGCATACATGTGCATGAACGGTGATGTCGACGCCGCCGCATCTCAGGATTTTGATTCTTTGCTGTTCGGAACTCCTTCTCTGATCCGTAACGTAACTATCACCGGAAGAAGGAAAGTTCCCGGGAAGGATCTGTACAGAGACGTAAAGGTGGAATGGATCGACACCAAAGAATTCCTGGGGTCATTGGGAATAACAAGGGAACAGTTGGTCGACGTCTGCATACTCATGGGAACGGATTTCAATCCCGGACTTCAGGGGATCGGACCGAAGAAGGGTTTGAACCTTATCAAAAAGCACGGAGATCTGGAAGCTGTGTTGTTGCACATTGAACAGGAAATTGAAAATTACAAAGAAATTCGTGATATCTTCCTTCACGGCGACCATTCCGAGGAATATAACATCAAACCGCAACCAATGGACACGGAAGGCATCAAAATACTGCTGTGCGATGAATATGAGTTCTCGGAGGATCGCGTATCATCGGCGATCGCAAGGATCGAGAATTCGAGGAAGGCGGAAGTTGCAAGGAAACGCCAAAGGTCATTGGACTCATGGTTCTGACCATATTGTTTTTATTCAACTTGTCAATGAGGGTGACGGCAGGATAAGATAACTCTTGCCAGGAAGGATTAGCGATGATAAAGCAGGTCCGCGCGAACTATGACGCACCGGTTATTGAGAAAGAGATCCAGGAATTCTGGAAAACTGAAAAGGCATACGAGAAGACCAAAGAATCCAGATCCGAAGGGGAAAGATTCTATTTTGTGGACGGGCCTCCGTACACTACGGGATCCATTCACCTCGGAACGGCCATGAACAAAACGATCAAGGACATTCTCATAAGATTCTGGAGAATGAAAGGATTCAACGTGCGTGACCAGCCGGGTTACGACATGCATGGCCTTCCGATCGAGGTCCAAGTGGAAAAAAAGATAGGCGTACGCTCAAAGAAAGAGATCGAAGAGTTCGGAATCGATAAGTTCGTTGACACCTGCAAGAAGTATGCTCACGAATTACATTTGAGCATGTCCGAACAGTTCAGGCAATTGGGTGTATGGATGAACTGGGATGATCCGTACAAGACACTCAAACCCAATTACCTGGAAGCGGCATGGTGGACACTATCCAAGGCGTATTCAAAGGAATTGCTGGTTACCGCAGACCGTGTGCTTACGTGGTGTCCGAGATGTGAAACAGCCTTGGCGGAAGCTGAGATAGAATATTGGGATGAGGATGATCCTTCCGTTACGGTAAGGTTCCCGTTGAAGAACGGAAAAGGCTCATTGCTGATATGGACGACAACACCATGGACATTACCGTCGAATATGGCCGTTGCTGCTAATCCCGAATTCGAGTACGCAGAAGTTGAAATGTCCAACGACAATGGAAAGGAGATCTTCATTATCCTTACATCACAGATCGATGCGGTCGCCAAGAAGGGCGGTTTCGGTAAAACGAAGATCATAAAGAAGATGTTGGGAAAAGAACTGGAAGGTCTGGAGTATCTTCCTCCCTTTGAAATCGACGACAAGTTCCTTAGGAAAAATGAGTGGACTCACAAGGTCGTTCTGGCAGATTATGTGGAATCTGATAACACCGGTCTGGTGCACACTGCACCGGGATTCGGTCCGGATGACTACGAAACAGGAAAAAAATACGGAATGGTTCCGTTCTGTCCCGTCGGAGAGTCCGGAAGATTCACGGAAGAGTTCAAATTNATGGAAGGCCAGAAGGTCAAAACAGCGAACCCGAAGATATTGGAATANCTTCAGGAAAAGAATTTGCTTCTGGCGTCAGAGAAGATCAAACACAGATACGGGCACTGCTGGAGATGTAAATCTCCCATAATATACAGGAACACCAACCAGTGGTTCATCAGAGTTCCCGAGATCAAAGATAAAATGCTTGCTGAGATCGACCGTATCAAATGGATACCTGACTGGGCGGGTTCATCGAGAGAGAAGAACTGGGTCGAGGGCGCAAGGGATTGGTGCATCTCCAGGCAGAGATACTGGGGTATCCCGATACCGGTATGGGAATGTTCGTGCGGTGAAAGGAAAGTTATCGGACAGTTCAATGAATTGAAAGAGGGAAAGGGATACACTGACGGAATGGATACCCACAGGCCGTGGATAGACGGCGTTACGTTCAAATGCAAATGCGGCGGCACTATGAAGAGGGTCCCTGATGTTCTCGATGTCTGGTTCGACTCGGGTGTGGCGGCATGGGCTCAGTTGGGTTACCCTTCAGATGAAACGGAAATGAAGAAATGGTGGCCGGGGAGATTCATCACGGAAGCCCATGACCAGACAAGAGGATGGTTCTATTCTCAGATCGCTGCGGGCGTTATTTCATTCGATCGTGCACCTTTTGATGAAGTGCTGATGCACGGATGGGTGCTTGATCCCAAAGGGCAGAAGATGAGCAAGAGCAAAGGGAACATCGTTGAACCGTTGCAGGTCATCAGCGACGTAGGTGCAGATTCTTTGAGATTCTATTTAGCTCGTGCAAACTCGCCATGGGAAGATACCGCATTCCAGAAGGACGGTCCGAAGAATGCAAGGAAAGTATTGAACACATATTGGAATGTTGTTAACTTTGCGTCGACGTACATGAACATCGACGGTTACGATCCTTCAAAATATTCGTTCAAGGCAGTGAAGAACGACTTCAGGGATGAGGACCTTTGGATGATCTCCAAGACCGAGAGAATGAAGCGCGATGTTACAGAAGGGCTGGAAACAAAGAACCTTCACAAGATGGGTCGAGCCCTGGAAGAATACATCTTGGAGGACCTTTCCAGATGGTACGTCCGTTTGGTAAGAGACCGCACTTGGACTGAGGACTCGGACGCGGAGAAGGATAAGATCGCTTCATATTTCGTGTTGCATTATGCGATCATGAACACTGCACTGGCACTTGCGCCTTTGTGCCCTCATATATCCGAGGAAGTGTATCAGCACATGGGAGGTTCTAAACTTACCGTACATATGGAAAATTGGCCTTCTTTTGATGCGGGAATGATAAAGGACGGAATAGAAGAAAGCATGAAGCTCATTCAGGATATCGTTGAGATCACGGCATCGGAAAGACAGAAGAGTAACGTCAAGCTGAGATGGCCTCTGAAGAAGATCGTCATCAAAGGCCCGAAGAATGTATTGGATTCGGTGAAGATGTTCGAACACGTTCTGATGCAGCAGGCCAACATCAAAGTGATCGAATACATTGACGAAAAGGGAACAGCAAAGGGATTGGAAGAGGTCTCTTTCGGACCGGGTTCGATGTACATCGATTTCGAAATGACGGCAGAGATCGAAGCCGAGGGTTATGCCCGAGAGCTTATCAGAAGGATACAGCAGATGCGTAAGGACATGAAGTTGGATGTCGAACAGTATGTGAACTGCGAAGTTCGTGCGGATCAGGAACTTACATCATTGCTGGAAAAATGGATCGAACACATCTCTTCGGAAACTCGTTCCAAATCGTTGGTATTCACAGACAGCCCCGGCGGGGATGACGTGAAGGAATGGGACGTTCAAGGGAAGATCCTTACCATAGGCATCAGTTCGGTTGCGAACTGATTCGAACATTTTTCTGTAAGAGTGGCGACCCTGCCGAGGTTGTGACAGACCATCGGTCAGAATGGGTCGCTGTTCTTACACCATCAGATATCAGGTGATCTGAACAGTTTGAACAATAGATAAGATTTAACGCATCTTCTCAACCCTGTGATGACCTTTACCGAACCGTTCCATTTTCTTGCAATAAGCCTGTTCAGATACCTGTCCCTCTTTATCTCCATGTCATCTCACGCCCGTTACATAATCGGAATTTACTGCAAGTTGCATTTTTTTCCGACTGTTAATACGTATGTCCTGATTCGCGGATGGGACAGGCGGTTTTCAGACAAAATCAGTTTTCCATCAACTTTCTTACCGCTTCCCTCGTCAGCGATACTGTTTCCGGAGAGTGTATCTCTTCCGGGGACACCCATTTGAACTCTTCATTCTCTTTGTTCAGAACGGGAGATGCAGAATCCAATTTGAACAGGAATAAGTGGACTTTCCATATGACATCATTCTCACGGATGAGCATCGGTTCCAGTTTTGAGATCGGCTTGGAAACTTTGATCTGGGTCTCTTCCATTATTTCGCGAATTGCTGCTTCTTCCGGTTTCTCTCCTTGTTCCAGCTTACCGGCAACAAGTGACCATTTCCCAGGGAACGATCTGGTTGTTAACGGCCTTTTGACCATCAGAATCTTTCCGTTCACAAGTATTGCGCTTGATGCTGATTCTATTAACTTGACATCAGGCAATTCGATATACCCCTCCGTGCCGTTGACGAACACTTTATCGTTATGCATCAGCAGATCAACGTCTATCTGATCCACCATCGGAATGGATGATATCACTGCTCCCGTTGTCACGATGGTTTCGGCAGTTCTGTTGATCACTGCCGCAGGACTTACGCCATGAACTTTGAGATCATACATTGTAAAGGAACCGACCGTACTTCCCTTTCCTCTCGGAAAAACAAGAATACGACCGGAGACATTCTCTTTGGATTCTACGCGGAGATCACCGGTAGAACCATCAACGCCGCCCAGGAAACTGAATGCTTCCTTTAGTTTCAGGACTGTTCCTTCAGCCTTTCCCTGGAAAATTGACCTTCCTTCCAGCTTCACAATACCACCTTCATCAGGTCAGTGAAGTCTTGGCATTTTGCTTTCTGTGAACATAGCGTCGGCAAATAGTTACCTGCTTTGGCAGAGTTCGTTCCCGTTACCGAGAATGTTGACTCTATCGGGGAAACGACCATGCATGTATCCGCAAGAACTTTACCGAATTCTTCTAAAACCTTGACATCCTCGGAACACTTCGCTCTTATGTCCGCGGAAGTGCAGAACCATATCTCGATGTCCTTCTTTTTCTTCTTCCCTTTCAGGAATGTCGCCATTTCGTGTATTTCCCTTTCGGTAAGATGAGGGCATCCGAATGCCATCAATTGAACATCTTCATCTGTGTTCAGCACATCATAAGCATTCTGCATCTCTTTCTTGCCTATGTGTATCACTTCCAGCTCGGAAATATCGAACATACCTGCTTCAGGAGTTATTCCTTCAACATGGAACATTGCAACGGAACCGGACGCGGCCATTGCCGCGGCCATTGTTTTTACCTCTTCGATCTCCGGGGAAATTCCCTTGTAATACGGTATACCTGAACCTATCTGCATTCCCACTGCCTGACCTAACAGAGAGTGTGAAAAGATCGTGTTGTCGATATCAGCCTCAATGACAACCGTGGGTGCCCGATTCTCTGTTATGTGCAGTCCGTAATTCGCTGTTTTACCGACTATTGCGGCTGCCAGTGCACCCGGGCCTCCTTCTCTGTTCGTCCTTGCTCCGATGTATGAGTTCACAAAGGATAACGCAGAAGACTCTGCCCAAGCGACGTGATCTCCGAAAGAAGGAACGTTATCGTTCAGATACGGTGTGCAGGAGCAGGTTGTCTTGACACCCATTTTCTTGTACAATCCGATTATCTTCAACTGTTCCTTAGCGAACTTTTCCGTTATGTGCATCTCTCTCCAGCGGTCACGGTCCATTCCCAACGGATTCAGGGTGGAAGGTATAGCAACAATAGAATTCGAAGAAACGTCTTCGAGATAACGGACACCGCCGTCACCTATCGTTTTGTAAGAAGCACCGGAAAGATGTGCTGACGTTATGTCAACTAAACCATCAGCACCATACACCTTACCCAACGCAACTATCAGTTCAATTGCTTTCTGAACGCCTTCTCCGAATTCACCGTCGAGCATCGACTCTTCGTCGGGTGTGAGGTACATGAACCCACATCATTTTCTTGTAATTGAACCTACTGCATATGTCGGAGACATATCGGGAGATTCTTCTTCGTCTCCTTGTGATATTCCACACACTCGCAGCACTTTCCGTGTCTCGGGCAGTCGGGATTCGGGCATGTACATTTGTCAACGAACTTGTTATCGCATACCATGCATATTGGTATCATTTATGGATTAAAAAAGGATAGGGTTGATTTTTTGATTTTGCTCTTTGACATCAGATGCCTAGATCTTCTTTGATAAAGGAGGGCAATATCCTTTCCATTTCCCCTGTTGCAACATAATGTGATATTGTTCCTTCTTCTTTGCTTGCCTTTTCAAAGATCATGTTGCCCTGAAGGGAATACGGCCATGCCTTTGTCTGAGGCTTGTTAGGAACTATCAGCACAGGATATTCGCGATCCTTCTGACCGAATGCTCCGACCGTGTCCTTTAATATCGCATAATGGGCAGAGGTCCCGTCTTCGAGTTCAAAACGTACGATGTTGTTCTTCTCATCGGCACATTTTATCTTGAGAGCATTTACGTCAACATTGTTCGACATACAGATCAACACAAGTCCGCCGTGACTGTCCTCAGGAAAACCAAAGGAACGTGAACGATTACGGTTGCGTCCGTAGCAAACGTAACCTTTCTCTGAAAGTACGGAAACTTTCCTGTCATTGGCGAAGTAGAACCAATTGTTCACTGAACGGAAGAGTCTCTCGTTCGTGTAATAGAGTTCTTCGAACTCTCTGAGCGTAATGTCCAGCATTCTCAGTTCTGAATCGTTCGGCATCTTTCACCATTACGGAATATCCGTGCAGTGAAATTGCGATGCGGTTCATTTAAACTTTATCTGCATCGCAATTTTCCTTTTTCTTTTTGCGAGTGAGAAACCCGAACCTTGAATGTTCTGTTCCCATTGGTATTTCCGGCGGAACGTCAACGGCCTCGGGAACGGTCCACATCATCCTCTCATCGAGATCGAACCTTATTTCCTCACCTTCCAGGAACATGTGTCTTGTCGGAACCTCCAATAACAGCATGCATCCGCTGACGTCCATATCATACTCTGATCTTGTTCCCGCATATTTTGCGCTTTTGACAGTGCCAGCATACTTTCCTGTTTCTGAAATTGATGCTGCTTCCGGCCTGATGCATATGATCACGTCATCGTCATCACAACCATCGATCCGCATGTCTCCGAGACTTGATCTTAAAATGCCGTTTTCTCTATGCGCACGGATAAAATTCTTCCATCCGAAGAATGATGCTACTGCCTTCGTTCTCGGTCTGCTGTAGAAATCCTCCGGGATCCCGAATTGGACTATTGTGGAATCCATCATCACCGCGATACGGTCAGCCATTGCTACGGCTTCCTGCTGATCATGGGTCACGAAGATCATCGACTGTCCGAGGTCCTTGCATATTTTACGGACCGACGAACGCATTGTCACTCTCAATTCCGCATCCAACGCACTGAACGGTTCGTCCAGTAGCAATAACTTCGGTTTGGTCATCAACGCTCTTGCTAACGAAACCCTCTGTTCCTGACCGCCTGAGAGCTGAGTTGCTTTCCTTTCATTATATCCTTCCAGTTCCACCAGCTTCAACAGTCTGTTCGTTTCTTCCGTTAGCTCCCCTTTCTTTAAGGTCTGCTTCACTCTCGGAGCGTAGTTGACATTCTGTTCAACGGTCATGTTCCTGAACAGCAACGATTTCTGGAAGACCATTGCAATGGGTCTTTTATTTGCCGGGATCTTGTCCACTGTTTCCCCATCAATGGATATGGTTCCTGAATCCTGCGTTACCAATCCCGCTATCATTTTCAGGACTGTCGTCTTACCGCATCCGGATGGCCCCAAGATAACAACTATTTCACCTTCTTCCATCTCTAGGTCCATATTCTTTACACACGGTACTGTCGCTTTCTCATACGTCTTTGTGATATTGTTCATCTCGAGGAATCTCATATCTGGCCCCCTCTCTCATTTGCATTATCTGATTTTATGATCAGTGTTGTTGCGATCAGGAAAATAAGTGACGGCAGGAAGAACAGGATCGTGGTGATCGCTATTTCCTGCGGTATTGCCGAGCTTGAGGCTGCCATTGGCAGCAGGGTTGTCACAAGCGTGCTGAATCCTTTGGGAAGGTACATTGATGTGAAGAGGTACATCGACCATGACACCATGAACGTATACATGCATGCAACGGCAGCACTTGATTTTATCATCGGCAATGTGACATGAAGGAATGTGTCGATCTTTCCCATCCCCAAAGTTGTGGACTGCGCTTCGTAATCCGTATCGTAATTCCTGAAAGAGGACGACAGGACCATGATCATATACGGTAATGTGAATGTTATCTGGCCGATCACCAACGCTTCGAATGTTAGATACAGATCGAGCTTCATGAACACAGGCATCATGCCGAATACTATTGCAATTCCCGGAGCTAAAGCGGGAAGCATTACGAAAACCTGTAACGCCCTTTTTCCTTTGAATTCTTTAGTTCCGAGATATTTTGCCGGCAAGAATCCCAGAATGAACGACAGCCCCGTAACGATCAGCGACAAGAGCACACTGTTCATCAATGGCTTCGTAAGTATTCCCGTATCCATTATGAATTTGAGATAATGTGTTGTGAATGACGGCACGAGATCCGGATACGGCCACAACAGTGTGAATGCCCACACGACCAATATCGATATCGGAATGATCACTATCAATATGATGGACATTGCTGTGAGGTATCTTGCTGACCGATTCATCGTTTCACCTCGTTCTTCTTTGAGAACGCCATATACAGATAGATGATCGCAATGGTCAGGGTTATGGCAGCAATGATCATCGCCATTGCATATCCGTCATATCTCACATCCGCACTGAACGGATCGTTGTAATAACGATATGCAAGCATCGGCAGAGTTTGTCTCATTCCGAGGATCGCAGGAACATCGTATGATCCAAATGCAAAACAGAAGACTATCATAGAGGATAGGTAAATGGCGGGTTTGATCGCCGGCAGCGTCACGTGGAAGAATGTTCTGAGCTTGCCAACACCCAATGATGCCGACTGCTCCTCATAATCCCTTGAAAAAGATATCAGAACTGAGAGAACAGCCATTCCGATGAACGGTGCAAATTTCAGAGTATATGATATTATTATTCCAACTGAAGAGAAACCTTTTACGATCAGCGGAAAATCGCTCCAATCCTCTATCCACCCGAGTTGATAGGCGAATGACGACAGTATTCCTGTTTGTGCCAGCAACAGCAGCATGATCGTTGCCATTGCTATGTGCGGCATCGCTATGTTCGTCTGATACAGGAACAGCGTTATCCTTTTTCCTATGAATGTGTCCCTCAATGCAAGTGCCGTTATCACTGCGATCACAATGGATATCAGAACAGAGACAACCGCGATCTCCAGAGAAAACCAGAACGCATCCATGACCGCAGGGTCGGACAATACTTTAGAATACCTCTCAAAGCCGATGTCTTCACCTGTCAGTGATCTTGTGCTTCGCTGAAATGTCAGCAGAATTGGATAAATAAAAAATAAAGATATTAGAATGATGACGGGTGTTAGCACTGCCAGTGTTTTGACAGAGTCCTTCACCTCATCACCATTCTTTTTTGGTTTACGATCCTACGGTTGCCAACCATCCGTCTCTGGTCTTGGATACCTGACCGGTCAATGTAGCATTGACAGTCACTTCATCCAGAACATCCTGGGAAAGATAGTACGACCAACCCGCGGTGAAGAAGAAGTACTTCTCGTATATCGTTACGATATCTCCGTCAGCCGTCATGGATGTGTCTATGTTGTATCCGTTTCCTGTGGTCCTGAACCATTCAGCCTGGACCGCCGGATCAAGAAGCAAGTTAGCAACGACCATTGCACCTGCTTTACTGGTAGAGTTCGCAGGTATGCTCAGGTAGTATTGGTTCTTGCAACCGGTATCCAGTGAGAATACACCAAGATTGAGACCTATGTTCGGGTACTGATCCAACCTCATGTCCGATGACGTGACAGTTGTCATTCCGATCATCACGGTATTCGCTGAGTAGTCCTTATCTGTAGCTATGTTACCGACGATATGTCCGTTGATCGCACCTATCGCATTCGGAAAACCGATGTATTTCATGGCTGCCGTTTGGTTGGTATACGGATCAAGGGCTTCGAGGTAGTTGTAGAGATAACCGAACGCAGCATCGAACTTGGCCTGTGTGTCTATGCCTGCGGCGAGAGCTGCGTTGACCTTTGCTACATTTGCATCACGATCAGCGGCTGCTTTCCATCCGGTCTTTGCGGTCTCGTTGTTCCACGTGAGTTCGAATATCATCGCCTGGAAGAGAGCATCCGAGTGGAATGCTGCATATGCGTTCGCAGGGCTGGGATATGTGAACTGTCCCTGGTATATCTGGATCCAGTTGAAGAGTTCAGTGAAGTTGTTCGGCAGTCCGTATAACAGACCTCCGACCACTGTGCCTGTCGGGGACGCTGCTTTGATCACATCTCTGACGCTGTCAATACTGTAGACAGGTGTCGATGAGTTCGCAATTGCGGCCTCCAAAGCTGCTGTCGTTGTTGCAGCTATGTAGGGCGAACCGGATGTGTATGCTATGCCTGTCGATGCAACCTTCAGGAATCCTGTTGCGAGACCTCCGCTCATAAGAACGACGGCATTGTACGGGACATCCACCATTATCTTGTCTGTCGCAGTACCTGCGTTCACAGTGAATGTGTTGTACAGTTTGTTGTACATCAGCATCGTCTGACCGTTGCTGAATTCAGCGGCAGTTCCTTCAATGAATCCGGGAACTCCTATCACTGCGTTGTCATTAGCTCCGGCAGTGAGGTACTTGGAGTTAGGCATTTTTCCTACCCATTGCTGATCGTACATGTACTTGTACTCCCCGCCTTCAATTAAGGTCGTAAGGGGGCTTATGTCACCCCATATCAGGTCGAATCTTCCGTCCGCATTGGGATCGGCGTCCATTTCTAACTTTACCTGACTGGCAGCAGTGGGGCCGTAATAAGCGGGATCCATCGTCACGGTTACGCCCAACGCTTTAGCGGCAGGTATGAGGTAGTTCTGGTAGAACGGTGTGCATTTAACATCTGCAGAGTAGAACCCGAGATTAACGGTCTGTCCTTTTGCCATTTCTTCTATTTCAGCCCACGTCGCTGCTTCAAGGTCGTGGTCGCTGTTCTTGTCGTTCTGGAAATAAAACACAGCACCGACCGCAGCGACAGCCAATATCGCAACTACTGCGAGAGCCATCATTTTCTTTGAATCCATTTGTATCACCTGAAATATTTTGTTTAGGTATCATTCCACATGGTATTTAATGTTTGATTTATTTCTTTAATAATACATTTCAAAATGTAACATAAGTGAACATAGATAATGTATAATTAAGATAAGGTTACAAAACGAGGCAGATACAATGGATCAACTGGAAAAATTCTGGAACAGCGTAAAAAGTGAAGAGATCATGCTTTTGGCGACCGCGAGTGACGAGAATGTATCAATGAGAACGGTCAGTCCCGTATGTTACGACAACGCGGTCCTGATATTCACCAACCCTTCCTCAAGGAAATATGCTCAGTTGAAACAGAATCCGAATTGTTGTTTTTCACTGACAGGATGTTTCGTAGAAGCAAAGGCAGAATTCTTTGGTCCGACAATGGCAGATTCCAATGCAGAATTGCGTGAAACGTATGATAAGAAATTCAAAGGTGCCTTCGATGAGAACGTTGAATTCAACGGCAGGAATTCTGAATTCATTCTTCTGAGACCGATTGTGATAAAAGGCTGGGGCATGGAGAACGGTGTGTTCACAGGACCGTTCGAATATAAGTTCTGATAGAAACGCGAAGGTAAGCGGGCCTGTCGGGATTCGAACACGATCAGTGTTCATTCAGCGTGGACATCTGGCCATATCTGTTGTTTCTATCCAAATCCGTAAGGAATGACTCACAGTTTTTTCAAAGATAGCAACAGTAAGGATCGCCTCCCGTATGAATTGTATTTACTCCTTTATATTTGTGCGATGCCACAATGAAAATACCGCCAACTCCCACAATGAAAATACCGCCAACTCCCACAATGAAAATACCGCCAACTCCCACAATTATAATATATTCCGAAGAGGTTTGTTGTATTGGATCATCACGACCGAGGAAATACTATGGAATACAGAACGAGAATGGTAGACGGTCAGCTGAAAAAAGAACTGAATGCTTTCGGTGCAGTGGTTATCGTGGGTCCCAAATGGTGTGGGAAGACGACAACCGCAAAACAGCTGGCAAAGAGCACTATCTATATGCAGGACCCTAAGAAAAGGAGAACATATCTGCAGATGGCCCAACTCGATCCTTCCAATCTCCTCATGGGTGAGAAT